>JAEEGJ010021297.1_pt1 | contig 13974 bp, 10 predicted proteins | sample 8958761 | NCBI WGS metagenome assembly JAEEGJ01 (sample SAMN16246546, study PRJNA631951) | gut metagenome | biome: gut microbiome; feature: rumen; material: RS-attached | host: Bos | place: Iran: Karaj | collected 2018-10 | reverse complement strand
GTCGCGCCAAACTGTATTACCTGCGCAAACTCACTGGCAAGAAGGCCCGCATCAAGGAGAAGAGAACTCCTCTGCAGCCAAAGGCTTAATTACCGGTCATTCGCCATCGCTCTATCCGAAGCCCGGCGATTGTCCATCAGAAATAAAGGGGTTTCAGACAATGAAACCCCTTTTCTGTTTTCATTATCGAATTATCGTCAAATACCCATACCATCATGAAAGAGTTAGCATTGAAATACGGTTGCAACCCCAACCAGAAACCCTCCCGCATCTTCATGGAAGAGGGTGAGTTACCCCTCGAAGTGCTCAATGGCCGTCCTGGCTACATCAATTTCCTCGATGCCCTGAACAGTTGGCAACTGGTGAAAGAGTTGAAGCAAGCCACCGGCCTGCCCTCCGCCGCCAGTTTCAAACACGTGTCGCCCGCCGGTGCTGCCGTGGGACTTCCCCTCAGCGACACACTCAAGAAGGTGTATTTCGTTGACGACATCAAGGAGGAACTCTCTCCCATCGCCTACGCCTATGCCCGTGCCCGCGGTGCCGACCGTATGAGCAGTTACGGCGACTTTGTAGCGCTGAGCGACACCTGCGATGCCGTGACCGCCACCCTCCTGAAGCGTGAGGTGAGCGACGGTGTTATCGCTCCCGACTATACCCCCGAGGCATTAGAGATTCTGCGTGCCAAGCGCAAGGGCACCTACAACGTCATCAAGATTGACCCCACCTACCAGCCTGCCCCTATCGAGCGCAAGCAGGTGTTTGGCATCACTTTCGAGCAGGGACGCAACGAGATACGTCTCGACGACCCCTCGCTGTTTGAGAACATCCCCACACAGTGCAAGACGTTCACCGATGAAGCCCGCCGTGACCTCATCATCGCCCTCATCACGTTGAAATACACGCAGAGCAACAGTGTGTGCTATGTGAAAGACGGTCAGGCCATCGGCATCGGAGCCGGTCAGCAGAGCCGCATCCACTGCACCCGCCTTGCCGGCAACAAAGCCGACATCTGGTGGCTCCGCCAGCACCCGAAGGTGATGGGTCTGCCCTTCGTCCCCGGCATCCGTCGTGCCGACCGCGACAACACCATTGATGTGTATATCAGCGAAGACCACGATGACGTGCTCCGCGACGGCACCTGGCAGCAGTTCTTCACTGAGAAGCCCGAGGTGCTCACCATGGAAGAGAAGAAAGCCTGGATAGCACAGAATACGAAAGTGTCGCTGGGCAGCGATGCCTTCTTCCCCTTCGGCGACAACATCGAGCGAGCCCATAAGAGCGGTGTGGAGTACATCGCCCAGGCAGGCGGTTCGGTGCGCGACGACAACGTGATAGAGACCTGCGACAAGTATGGTATTGCCATGGCATTCATCGGTGTGCGTCTGTTCCACCACTAAGCCTTCGAATTATTGGAAATTGATTCAGGCCTTTGGCCGATTAAAAATTGAAAATTGAAGATTGAATAATGAGCAAAGGCGACGATATCGATGCTATCATCCAGGAAGGCATCGTCTGGGGACGAGGCGCAAGGAATGAGGCACCAAAGAAGCAGAAGACGAAGACGAAGGCCAAGAAAAAGGCCTACATTACCGGTGCCCACGGCAGCGGCAGTGCCCGTCAGAAGGCCAAATACCGCGCTGCGCGCGCCAATCGGCATAAGTAATTTCACGGGCTTCGCCCGAAAATTAGGCTGCGCTTGAATGTAGGCTGCGCCTAAGCATACTAAAAGCAAACTTTTGTCTGCATTCGGCTTGCACGACATTTGAAAATTGAGAATTGAGAATCAAGGGGAGGTGTCACAAAAAGACACTTCCCCTTGATTTTTCGGATAATTGAAGATATTCTTCGGGCGAAGACACTATTTCAGCATCAATCCAGAAAAGATGCGGCCGGAGTTGATGCCCATGCGGCGGGCGGAGAAGAAATCCCGGTAGTGGGTGTAAGTACAGATGCCTGCGATGTGGATTTGGGCATCGGGAACGCCCATTTCCAGGAGTTGGATACGGTTGCACATCCACAAGTCGATATGCCATTTCTTGTATTTCGTCGCTATAATCGACATGTCGAAGTCGGCCTGCTCAAATTGTTCATAGACCTCGTCGCCCACCTCAAAACTGTCGAGAGAGATGCCCGGTCCGATAACAGCCTTGAGTTGTTGCGGTGAAGACCCGTATTCTGCCGCCATCGCCGCCACTGCCTTTTGCACGATACGCTTTGCCGTTCCCCTCCACCCTGCGTGTACGGCACAGCAGGCATGATGGGCGGCATCGTAGAGCAGCACGGGGATGCAGTCGGCCGTAGACACACCGATACATACACCAGCGAGGCTAGTCATCACGGCATCCTTTCCCTCCAGACTGGAAAACCTCTCTGCCGGACTCATTGACTCCAGCCATTGCCTGTCGATGATGATTACCTTGTCACCATGCACCTGATGGGGATAGACAAGATGAAACCTGTCGACACCCAGCAACTGGCACAATGCCCCGCGGTTGGCCTCAATGTCTTCGGGATTGTCGCCACAATAGTAATTGATATTGAAAGAGGCATAATTGCCCTTCCCCACCCCACCATGACGCGTGGAACTGAAGGCCATCACCCCCGGTCCCATGTCATACTGATGAAGAACAGGCTGTATCATTGTTCGTCTTCGTATTCGAAATCATCGAGAATCTCGATATCATCCTCGTCGACCATCTCGATGCTACCATCCTCACCCTCGTCCTGCAACTCCAGGGCGAAGCGCGCCATGTCCTTGTCGCGGTGTACCAGCGTGTCCTCCGCCATGATAGTCTGCAGTTTGTTGCTCTCGCTGTTCAGTTCCACCCACAACACATTCTTCAGTTCCTCCAGTCCCTGTCCGGTGACAGACGAAATGAATACTGTCTGGATGCCGTCGGGCAGCGTGTCGCGCAACATGTCGATGAGTTCGTCGTCGAGGAGGTCGCACTTCGTCACAGCCAGCACGCGGTGCTTGTCGAGCATCTCAGGGTTGAACTTCCCCAGTTCGTTGAGCAGCACCTCATACTCATGTTTGATGTCATCGGTATCGCCCGGCACCATGAAGAGCAGGAGCGAGTTGCGCTCGATATGACGGAGGAAGCGCAGCCCCAGTCCCTTTCCCTCGCTTGCCCCCTCGATGATACCAGGGATATCCGCCATGACAAACGACTGGCGGTCGTGGTATCCCACGATGCCCAGAGACGGTTCGAGGGTGGTGAACGGGTAGTTGGCAATTTTCGGCCGTGCACTCGACAATGAGGAGAGCAACGTCGACTTCCCTGCGTTGGGGAATCCCACCAGTCCCACGTCGGCGAGCAACTTCAGTTCAAGGATGATGGTCATCTCCTGCATCGGTTCTCCCGGCTGCGCATATCTCGGTGCCTGGTTGGTGGCAGAGCGGAACTGGAAGTTTCCCAGACCGCCGCGCCCACCCTTGAGCAGACACACCACCTGTCCGTCGTATGCCACGTCGCACACAAACTTCCCCGTCTCGGCATTATATACCACGGTGCCACACGGCACGTCGATATACTCATCCTTTCCTTTTGTGCCATGGCACTTGTCACGTCCTCCGTTTCCCCCATGCTGGGCGAACACATGCCGCTGGTATTTCAGGTGGAGGAGCGTCCAGTAGTTATGGTTTCCACGGAGGTAGACACTACCACCGTCGCCACCATCGCCACCATCGGGTCCTCCGTTGGGATTGTATTTCACATGTTTCAGGTGCATGGAACCCCTGCCGCCCTTTCCTGAGCGGCAGCAGATTTTCACATAGTCAACGAAATTCGATTCCATTTTTATGGGAAGTTTTTTTAAATGGGAAGTTGAAAGGACGTTATGAAGATGTCGGGGAGAAGGTGTACTCAAGCAAAAACGAGCAATATACACCAACCTTGCCCACCCCCGGTTTTCACCACGGATGGGCATGGCCGTCGCCCCAATAAGTATCGTTCAGAGAGGTCAGATGGCGTCGATGACTGCGCAGATGTCGGCGAAGATACGGTCGAGTGCGCCGAGACCGTTGATGGGTCTGCGCAAGCCCTCCTTCTCATACCAGTCGATGAGCGGTGAGGTCTGGTTGTGATACACGTCGAGACGTTTCTTGATGGTCTCCTCGTTGTCATCGCTCCGTCCACTCTCGAGGCCTCTTTTCACCAGTCGTGTCATGAGTTCCTCTTCGGGCACGTCGAGTTCTATCATCGCTGCCACCTCATGTCCACGCTCGGCGAGCATCTTCTTCAGTGCTTCAGCCTGTGGCACGGTGCGTGGGAAGCCGTCGAAGATAACCCCCTGATGGTCGCTGCCATAACTGTCGTAAACCTTTGCCAGCATGTCGATGATGAGGCTGTCGGGCACCAGTTTCCCCTCGTCGATATACTGCCGTGCCGTCTGTCCGAGAGGCGTTCCGTTTTTCATCTCACTGCGCAGCACGTCGCCAGTGGAGATATGGTTGAGCCCATACTTCTCGATGATGAGGTCGCTCTGTGTTCCTTTTCCAGAACCAGGAGCGCCGAAAATCACGATATTCTTCATTTTGCTTGTATTGATTGCTGTTTCTTCTTTTGGGATGAGAGAATAGATGTCTTTCAGACCACGTGCCTGCTGGTCGTAATCGAGTCCATAGCCCACCACAAATTCGTTGGGGATGGAGAAGGCCACGTATTCCACATTGATATCCTCTTTCAACCGGTCGGGCTTCTGGAGCAAGGTACACACATGCACCGACTCCGGGTTTCGTGTTCCCAGCGACTCCATCATCTGCTTGATGGTGAGTCCCGACTCCACGATATCCTCTACGATGATGATAGTGCGGCCTGTCAGGTCCTCATTGATGCCAATCACCTCTTTCACCTTTCCTGTAGAGGTAGTGCCCTGATAGGAAGCCAGTTTCACGAAGGAAATCTCAAAGGGGATGGTAAGTTCACGCATGAGGTCGGCAGCAAAGACGAATGCCCCATTGAGAACAGCCAAGAACAGCGGATTTTTCCCATCCATGTCTTTGCTGATTCTCTCGGCCAATGCCTTTACTCTCTGTTTGATAACATCCTCAGGGATTGATACCCCGAAGCATTTGTCTTTGACGGTTACAGTTTTCATAGTTTTTTGCTATTTCTTTGCAGCAAAGTTACGAAAAGTCGAGAGGAGAACAAAATGAATTCATTCATTTTTTATCCCGAGACAGGGTAACTTCGCTCCTTTGCAGCAAAGTTACGATTAAGTGAGCGAAAAACCAAATTTTGTTCTGCTTTTCGCTCACTTAATTGTACTTTGGCTTCGCCGAAGTTAGGCGGCACCTCGGGCAAAAAAACAAAAACTTCGTTGTTTGTTTTGTTTTCCGCTCGGTTTGCACTAACTTTGGCCTGCGGCCGAAGGTACTCTCGCTCGGGAAATTCCAAATAAATATTTGGATTTCCGCTCGCTTATTCGTACCTTTGTCCCCCATATGAAAATATTCACAAGCACACAGATTAAGGAGCTCGACCAATACACCATCGAGCATGAGCCCATCAAGTCTATCGACCTGATGGAGCGTTCTGCCAAAGCCATCACCCTTGCCATTGCCAAGGAATGGCCTTCTACTACCCCCATAGTAGTGTTTGCCGGTCCTGGCAACAATGGAGGCGACGCTTTGGCTGTATCACGCATGTTGGCATTGAAGGGTTATGCTGTCAGTGTATATCTTTTCAACATCAGCAACCATCTTTCCGACGACTGCACCATCAACCGCGACCGTTGTGCCGAGACCAAAGGCATCAAGAATTTCGTGGAGGTGACCCATGAGTTCGACCCACCCCGTCTGGACAGCGGCACCCTTGTTGTTGACGGTCTTTTCGGTACGGGTTTGAACAAGCCGTTGGAGAAAGGTTTTGCCTCATTGGTGAAATACATCAACCAGTCGCCGTGCAAGGTGGTCAGCATCGACCTTCCCTCCGGACTGATGTCGGAGAGCAACACCTACAACGACCACTCCCATATCATCCATGCCGACCTTACCCTGACCCTTGGCGTGAAGAAACTCGCCATGTTCTTCACCGACAACCAACAATACATCGGTCGTCTGAAAGTGCTCGACATCAACCTTTCCGAGGAGTATATTTCGAAGACCAATACGATGTATACGATGCAAGAGACCGACGATGTGCGTGCATTGGTTGTTCCCCGCAGCGATTTCGCCCATAAGGGTTTGATGGGTCATGCCCTCCTCATTGCCAGCAGTTATGGCATGGCAGGCGCTGCCATCCTTGCCTCTCGTGCCTGTCTGCGCTCTGGCACAGGCAAGCTCACCGTTCTCACACCCAAGCACAACCTCGACATCCTGCAGATTACCGTTCCCGAAGCCATTATCCAGGTAGACCATGAAGACAATCATTTCTCTGATGCCATCAGTGCAGACGAGTTTGATGCCCTTGGCATCGGTCCTGGCCTGGGCCAACTTGAGGAGACTGCCATCGCCCTTATCGCCCAATTGCGCCGCACGCAATGTCCGGCTGTGGTGGATGCCGACGCCCTGAACATCCTTGCCAACCACCGTGCATGGATACAGCAGTTGCCCAAGGGTCTCATCCTGACCCCTCACCCCAAGGAGTTTGACCGCCTGAGCGGCACCCGTTGCGGCGACGACTGCGAGCGTCTGCAAAAAGCCGTCGACCTGGCCATCAAGTTGCAGGCCTATATCATCCTCAAGGGCCATTTTTCTGCCCTCTGCATGCCCGACGGCAAGGTGGTGTTCAACTCCACCGGCAATTCCGGCATGGCGACAGCCGGCAGTGGCGATGTGCTCACCGGCATCATCACCGGTCTGCTTGCCCGTGGTTACCATCAAGCCGAAGCGTGCCAGATAGGTATGTTCGTGCATGGTTTAGCCGGCGACATGGCTGCTGAGTCAAAAGGCAAGGAGAGTATGATAGCCAGCGACATCATTGACTATCTGCCACAGGCATTTAAGTTCATCAATTCCTAAGGGGAATCAAAGAGGAAATATAAGGGAGATTTAATACTGTTACCCACAGCAAAGGAGCCGAAGAGAATTTCTTCGGCTCCTTTGCTGTGGGTAACTATTATATTATCGGGTAATGTCGACAGAAGTTGTGGCGCCGTTCTGTCCGTAGAACACGATGACGAGGTGTCGCTCTTCCGGGAAGAGGTTGGCATCGAGGTCTACCACCGTCTCACCATTTTTCACTATGGTCTTGAGCACGTTTCCTGAGAAACTCACATACTCCACCTTGCTCAAAGGAGCATCGGCTACGGCATGCAGCACATCGTTGTTGACGAGCGATGCCTCCACGTTGAGAACTGGCTGCTGCTGGAGAGAAGACTCCGACTGTTCGCTATATCCGTCGGTAATCGGGAATCCCATGGCCTGCAGCATCTTGATGGCGTAGCGTGTGCCGAGGGTACGATATCCCCGGGTGGTGAAATGCAGGTGGTCGGGTCCCGCCTCACATCCCTTCGACGATGCCACATAGGAGTTGGGCAGCACACTTGGCAAGCGGTTGATGGTGGGGTTGGCATGTGCGCAGATACCGTTTTGGTCGGCACCCACTGCCTCACCGGCTACGAGCGGCACCTTCTTCGGGTCGAGGTGCAAGTCGCTGATGATGTCGCCATAGATTTTCTTCACCTTCTCCAGCCACCGATCGTTATAGGCATCCGTCTCGCCCTGATGCAGCAGGATGCCCCGGATGACACCGTCTTTCTGTGCCCTTCGTGCCATCTCGATGAGGCGTCCGTAAGGATTTCCCCCATAAGCGGCAATCTCGGCCTTCAGCCAGTCGGGTTGTATGGTATCGGTGTAGGCCTTATAGCCGTCTTTGTCGAAGAGGTCGATGGCGCAGCCGTCTACCGCCACGTGTATCACACCGATTCTCACCTTGTCGTTGAAGTTACGCCGCATGATTCGTCCGAAGAAGTCGACGAGCGACATTCCCGTATTGCTTCTGCAGAGCGGTGGGTTGGCCATGCGCCACTCCCCCATTTTCCTATCAGGCCCGTCGACAGCCGAGAGGCTGAGGAAATTGTTGTCGTCGATATAGTCGGCAGGTGAGATTTTTCCCTGTCCCACCATGTTCGACTGTCCGATGCAGAGGAAGATATAGAAGAAGGGGTCTTGTGCCATCATCATCAAGGGCAAGGCTGCCATCATTAAAGTAATCAGGTATTTTTTCATGTTTGCTCCTTTCCGAACGACGGGAGGCCTCGGAGGAGGTCTCCCGTCGTCATTGTTCAAGTGTTGACAGGATTAGTCGAGTTGGGCGAGTTTGAAGTCGGAACCCAGCACATCCTTGATCTTGTGCTTGTACATCTTCTCCATCTCGTCGCGAGCGGGACCACAGAACTTACGTGGGTCGAACTCACCGGGTTTCTCGACGAGCACCTTGCGCACGGCAGCGGTGAAAGCGAGACGAGAGTCGGAGTCGATATTAATCTTGCAAACAGCGCTCTTTGAAGCCTTGCTGAGTTGCTCCTCGGGGATACCCACAGCGTCGGGCAGTTTGCCGCCATACTGGTTGATGATGTCGACATACTCCTGTGGTACAGAACTGGAGCCATGGAGCACGATGGGGAATCCGGGGAGTTTCTCCATGATGGCATCGAGGACGTCGAAAGCCAGTGGCGGTGGCACGAGTTTGCCGGTCTTCGGGTCACGTGTGCACTGCTCGGGAGTGAACTTGTAAGCGCCATGCGATGTACCGATGGAGATAGCGAGCGAGTCGCATCCCGTGCGGGTAGCGAAATCGATTACCTCCTCGGGCTTGGTGTAATGGCTCTCGGCAGCCACCACATCGTCTTCCACACCGGCGAGCACACCCAGTTCAGCCTCTACGGTGACATCAAACTGATGAGCATATTCCACCACCTTCTTGGTGAGTGCGATATTCTCCTCGTATGGGAGAGCGGAACCGTCGATCATTACCGACGAGAAACCGAAGTCGACACAACTCTTGCAGGTTTCGAAACTATCGCCATGGTCGAGGTGCAGAGCAATCTCAGGATGCTTGCAACCCAATTCCTTGGCATATTCCACGGCACCCTGAGCCATATACTGCAGCAAGGTCTGGTTGGCATAGTTGCGTGCGCCTTTCGACACCTGCAGGATAACGGGGCTTCTCAGGTCGCTCGAAGCCTTGATGATGGCCTGGAGTTGCTCCATGTTGTTGAAGTTGAAAGCGGGGATGGCATAACCGCCATTGATGGCACGAGCGAACATATCCTTCGTGTTCACAAGGCCCAAAGATTTGTAATCTACCATAATTTAACTATAGATTTATAAAAATATAATATTAGTGTTTTGTGATTGCAAATTTAGCATTTTAAATTGTCAAATCAAAGATTTCGTGGTATTTTTTCAACTCAAGAAACCGTTTGTCGGGTTATCTTCGGAGTATTCACGAACGAGTCAGGGATTTTGCAAAATGCAGATAGCAAACGGCATAGCCGCAATGGCGTTGTAGCCGAATGCCAGCCTATTCGTAGTGGCGGATTCTCACATCGATGCCATCGGCTTTCAAATCCTCTGTCACACCGCTCAGGTCGGTATCCCCATAGTGGTATGGGAAGAGCACCTTGGGTTTCACGATGCGCGCCGCCTTCACCAACTGGGCGGTAGTCATAGTGAAAGGTTGGTTGCAGGGCAAGAAGGCGATGTCGATGTCTTTGATGGCAGCCATCTCCTCGATGTCTTCCGTGTCGCCAGCCACATAGATGCGCAGTCCGTCGAGAGTGATGACGTAGCCGTTATCGCGTCCTTTGGGATGGAACTGCAGGTGTCCCTCTGTGTTGTTGTAAGCCGGCACAGCCTCCACCTTCATGCGGTCGGAGAGACTGCGCTGGTCGCCGTTGGCCATTACCGTGCCATATCCCAGCATATCGGCACACCTCTTGTTGGTGATGACCTGTGTGCTGTCGGCAGAGAGCAACTTGATGGCCTCCTTGTCGAAATGGTCGGCATGCTCGTGCGTGACGAAGAGGTAGTCGGCCTTAGGATATACGGTATAGTCGACCTTCCGTTCACGAAGTTGCCGTACCGGGTCGATTTCTATCTCCGTGCCGTCGAAACATATCCGCAGGCTCGCATGAATAAGCGCGCAGAAGGTGACTGTCTTCCCGCCGGGTGTCATAAAAGCATCCACCTCGACATTGTTGACTGGCTTGTTCTCAGCCTTCCACGCGAGGATTCCCCCTTTCAGGTTGACCACCTTGTAGCCACGTTGTGTCATCATGTCGGCAGCGTTGGCCGACCTTCTGCCACTTCTGCAATACACGGCGATGGTCTTGCTCTTGTCGAGCAGTTTCTCCACTTGCGTCATGAAATTGTCTTGTTTCACGTCGATGTTCACGGCTCCAGGGATATGCCCTTCAGCATATTCGCTTGCCATACGCACGTCGAGCACGATGATGCCCTTCTGATTGATTAAAGAGTCGAAAGCATTTACGTTCTCGTTGCCGTAGTTGGCATTCGCGCAGGCAGAGAAGGCGTTGAGCCCCAGCAGCCCGATGATGAAAGTGAAAAGTTTTCTCATGTTCTCCTTATTTTTTTTACTCAAATTTCGTTTTCGCTCCATTTCCAGGAGTTAAAGCGAAGTTTAAAGGTGTGAAAGTTGTTGTATTGTCAAAACGATATGGGCATCATGTGATGCCCATATCGTTGCTTATCGCATAAGAACTAATCATTGTCGTCAGTGGCAACGGCTCTCCAAACCAAAGCGGCGATTGCCCCTCCAACAAATGGTCCGATGATGAATACCCAGAGGTCGGAGAGCGCCTTGCCCCCCTCGAAGATAGCCGGTCCGATAGACCTGGCTGGGTTGACGGAAGAGCCCGTGAACTTGATACCCACCAGATAGATGAGTGTCAGTGCGAGTCCGATGGCCAATCCCGCGAAATTGTTGGTGGCACCATTGGTCTTGGAGGTGGCTCCCAATACCACGAACACGAAGATTGCAGTGAGCAGCACCTCTACAATCAGTCCGTTGGTCACGCCAAAGTGACATACATTGGCCCCAGTGAGTGTGCTGGATGAGAGCGGGTCGCCCACTACTGTCGAGGTGACACATGCCAGTGCGGCAGCAGCGAGAATGGCACCTATGACTTGCGACAACATGTAGAAGCCACAGTCTTTCAGTCCCATGCGCCCGCAGAAGAACATGCCCAGTGAGACGGCCGGGTTGATATGGCACCCGGAAATGCCGCCTACGGCATAAGCCATGGCCACTACCGAGAGGCCGAATGCCACTGCCGTCCCCACTACCGCTGCGGAGTCTGCTCCACAACTGAGAGCCACAGCCGTGCCACATCCCATGAAAGTGAGCACAAACGTACCTATCAGTTCTGCTAAATACTTTTTCATCATTCTATATTATTTTTGATTATTCATGTTTTGCATTTTCTCAACCATTAGCACAAGGAAAAAAGCGAACTTGCTTCAGTTGAGTGAACTATCATTTCTTCAAGAAGCCCAAACGGCGCTATTTGCAACAGGTTAAAATACTTCTTATTATTAGATGCAAAAATAACGATTGTTTTTAAATCTTGCAACAATTTTTTAAGAAAATTAAGGCAAAAAGTATCGAGGGAGAAATGAGGTATGGGAATCCGCCGAAGAAAAAAAGAAGATGGACTCTTGTCGCCTAAAGATGGAGGATAACGGAAATCATTGTTGTCACATCAGAAACATTGACGAACCCATCACCATTCATATCGGCCGCTTTTATAGAGAAGCCCTCAGGAGCATTTCCAAGAATATAGTTGATGGTGGTGCTGACATCAACAATATTGATTAATCCATCGTTGTTGACGTCACCCATCAAGACAGTTCCCTGTGGGTTGATGATGCCGTCGACATCAATAGTCAAGACATTGCCGGCTGCTGCCGTGGTGGTGACGAAAGCCCTGAAGGCATCGGCAGTGTGTGAGGCAGATTCCTCGCTGTCGGTATCATCGCCTGTCCACACCCATTTATTGTCGCTGAGCACAAAGCCACTGCCTACCGGCTCACGCATGTTGGTTCCCACCATGCTGAAATCGCCCTTGGAGAGTGTAGGATGCAAGGTGGTAGGTGCAATGGTGGTCTTATCCGCAGTGAAGAACATGATGGTCTGCCCTGCCAAGCGGTTGTCGTATGCCATCAAGCAAGGCACATCAGCCTCCACCCCTTCGGCATACGATGTCCTGACGGTATCATTCTCCACCCCCTTGAAGTTGAACAGCCAGAAGTCGCCCTCTGTGGCATCGGCATCAGCATACCAGGCCAGCAGGCTTCCTTCGGCACTGACATAAGTGGGTGTGAAAGGAAGGGTCATCGTGTTCCATTCGAAATTCACCGTATCGGCAATGACCCTTTCGTAGGAAACCCCTCCCGAGAAAGACATCTCGATGGGGAAGAAATAGTCGTATCCATCAACCAACGTCAGTTTTCCACCTTTGTTGGACGCATTGACGTAGTTGGAGTGGGCAAGCCGGCTCGGGATCGTCTTGTCGAGCATGTAGATGGTGTTGGGGTTGCTGTTGGGTACGACATTATTGGAGGTGTATGCACCGCGGAGGTTGATGGCAACAGCCTCTTCAGGAACCTCGAACACCCCTTCTGCCACCTTTGTCTTGAGTTGTCCGTCTTTTGTCCAGTAGATGGCCCCTTTGGAGACATGTTTCACCTCCGTAGTATCGTTGACCCATGTATAAAGGGTGCGATGGTGAGAAGCCATCAAACTATAGTCGACAGTATAATCGCTGATAGGCGCTTCGTATTGTCTGACAAGCGAAGCCCCCGGTTGCAGTTCTATGAGTTCGCGTTCCACCTCCGTTGTCAAGTCATTGCTGTCGATGGTGGATAAGGTGAGGTAGTTTTTGTATCTTTTCTCTCCTACGTTGGTTACGGTAACCCTGCACATAGCCCTGTCGCCCACGATAGTGGTGCCATCTTCGCTCAGGTTGAGGATTTCGATGCTTTTCTCGAGTGGACTTTCCTCTTCCGAAAGGTTAGTGTAGAAATACTGAGTATTATACTCATCCACAGAGAGATAGAACTCATCGGCATAGGGGTCGAATTTCTTGCTTTTGTCGACATAGATGCTGAAGTCGCGGCTGGTGCCCGATTCGAACGAGATGTTATCGCTGGCCACCGCTGTGATTTGTCCTGTCGAGGGAACCATTCTCCTGAGATATATTGGTCCGAAGAAATCCTCATCGTTGTTGTCGAACAGTATATGGAGGTGATCGTCCTCCATCTCTACTCCTTTCACCTCGAAATGGGCTTTTGGCACCGACGTGAGCGTCATCTCAGTGTTGGTAATCGTCACGTCGATATAGTTTCGGTCTGTCCCCCCCATCGCTTGCCAATCGGCAGTACTACTGGGCTTGTAAACAGCCTTGAGTGTATAGTGCCCCACAATTCCCGCCCCGAAAGACAGGTCGGCAGCCTCCATGGTTTTGGTTGCCCCTGATGAGAGTTTGGTAGTAAAGGCCGCCAGCACCCTGGTCAGTTTTCCACTCTCGTTGAACAGTGCCACCCCATAGGAGAGGCTTTTTGTGGTTGAGGCAGAATTGATGAACACCTGCTTGAGAGTGATATTCTGGAAGTCATTTTTCTTCGCCGAGCGGGTATAGGTGGTTCCATTTTTCAGACTTGGTCTGGAATAGGCATTATATACATCCTCGGGAGCCACGAATTCATCCTTCCCTTCAGGTTTGATGCCGAGGAGTGCCGACTGGTTGATGCTCAGTTGGTAGTTCTTGATGTTCTCGTCGAGTCCCTCGCCCTCAGCACATGCCACGGAGATGCGGTAGTAACCATTGCCGGCACCGACCCATCCCCAGTTGATGTGATAGAGGCCATTGCCATCGTAGCCATCGCAGATGAAAGTATGTCCTTGTGAGAGGTTGGTGTATGCGGTGTAGATGACCGGTCGGCCATTGAGCAATTCATGCATAAGGAGGCTGTCCCACTGTGCCTCGTCGTAGGACCTGCGGTAG
>JAEEGJ010021293.1_pt1 | contig 13978 bp, 15 predicted proteins | sample 8958761 | NCBI WGS metagenome assembly JAEEGJ01 (sample SAMN16246546, study PRJNA631951) | gut metagenome | biome: gut microbiome; feature: rumen; material: RS-attached | host: Bos | place: Iran: Karaj | collected 2018-10 | reverse complement strand
TAAGCACAATATTCGTCATAAATGGCCTGGAAATCGAACGGCTCCTCACCGAAGACCTGCGTCATGATGCAATTTTTGTATTGCAGAACGGTCTTCAATTCCGCCGCGAAGGCTTCCTTGTCCATCCAGCTGACGACGCGGATGCCGATACGATCCGCCGCATCCGCATAGCATGGACCGATGCCGCGGCCCGTCGTGCCGACCTTCGCGTTGCCTTTGAATTTCTCTTGCAAAGCATCGAAACGCTTGTGATACGGCATGACAACATGCGCTCTGTTGGAGATGCGCAACTCACTGACTTTCTGATGTTTGGCCGCCATTTCGTCCAGTTCTTCCAGAAGTACTTTCGGATCGACGACCACGTCGTTGCCGATGATGCATGTGGATCCCGGATAGAGGATGCCCGACGGCAGCAAATGCAACTTGAATTCATGTCCGTTGGCCACGACGGTATGGCCTGCATTGCTTCCGCCCTGATAACGCGCAACTACATCGGCTTGGGAGGCAAGGTAATCAACGATTTTTCCCTTGCCTTCGTCACCCCACTGGGTTCCGACAACAACGACTGATGGCATGTTTGTCCTTTTTGTAAAATAACAATGGTGAAATCCGCAACAACATGTCGCGGATGATTGAAAATCAATATCTTAGACGTTCACGGCGCCGCCGTCCACTGCATTCGCGGCGTTGGCGGACAGGAACGGTTTGACGCACTGTTCAAGATAACCGAGCGTCTGCTCGGGAGCGCGCCCCACATAGCGGGACGGATCGAGAACCGCCTTGAGATCGATGTCGATCTTCGCGAAGTGTTCGTCTTTCGCAAGACGCTCCAAGAGATCGTTTTCGCCGCCGTTCTGCTTGACATTGGCGGCCGCGGCCTGCGCGTTCACGCGAATGGCTTCATGCAGCTCCTGACGGTCGCCGCCAGCCTTCACCGCGTCCATCATGATGTTTTCGGAAGCCATAAACGGCAACTCCTGTTCAAGACGCCGCTGAATGACTTTCGGATAGACGACGAGGCCGTTGGAGACGTTGCTGTACAGCGTTAAAATGCCATCGACGGCAAGGAAGGCCTCCGCGACGGCGATGCGTTTGTTGGCGGAATCGTCCAACGTACGTTCGAACCACTGCGTCGCCGCCGTGATGGCGGGATTCAACGCGTCGCAAATGACGTATCTGGCGATAGATGCGATGCGTTCGCTACGCATCGGATTCCGCTTGTAGGCCATTGCGGAAGAACCGATCTGCGACTTCTCAAACGGCTCCTCCACTTCCTTCAGATGCTGAAGCAGACGGATGTCATTGGAGAATTTCGCTGCACTCTGCGCGATGCCTGAAAGGACGTTCAGAATGCGCGAATCAATCTTGCGCGAATACGTCTGGCCGGACACGGCATAGCAGCCGGGAAAGCCCATCTTTTCGGCAATCATCGCATCGAGTTTCTCGCAACGCGCATGGTCGCCGTTGAACAGTTCGAGGAAACTTGCCTGCGTGCCCGTCGTACCTTTCGAGCCGAGCAACTTCAGGCCGTTCATGACGTAGTCGAGATCCTCCACATCCGCCAGCAGATCCTGTATCCACAACGTGGCGCGTTTGCCGACAGTCGTCGGTTGCGCAGGCTGGAAATGCGTGAAGGCAAGCGTTGGCATGGAGGCGTACTTTTCAGCAAAGGCGGCCAGATTGCCGATGGTCGTCACGAGTTTGCCGCGCAACAGTGCGAGACCTTCCTTCATGATGATAAGATCCGTATTATCACCGACATAGCACGATGTCGCGCCAAGATGGATGATGCCCTTCGCGTCCGGGCATTGCAGGCCGTACGCATACACATGGCTCATGACGTCATGGCGTACGATTTTCTCCCGCGCTTCCGCATCAGCGAAATTGATGTCCAACGCATGCTCTTTCAACTGCGCGATTTGCGCATCCGTGATATCCAGCCCGAGCTCTTTTTCGACTTCCGCCAAGGCGATCCACAACCGCCGCCATGTGCGGAACTTATGCTGTTCGGAGAAGATTTCCTGCATCTGCGGCCCCGCGTAGCGGGTCGAAAACGGGCTCTGGTAGGTATCGTACGGCATGGTTGCTCTTCCTGTCTGTTTTATGGATTATTTCTTCAACACGTCCAACGCGCTGCGGTATTTCTCCGCCGTCTTTTCAACGATGTCCTGCGGAAGTTCGGGCGCGGGCGGCTGATGGTTGAAATGGACGCTGTCCAGCCAATCGCGGACGAACTGCTTGTCCAACGACGGCGGATTCTTGCCAGGCGTGTAGGACGAAACGGGCCAGAAGCGGCTTGAATCCGGCGTGAGGACTTCGTCCGCCAAAACAAGACCGCCCTGCTCGTCCAGACCGAATTCGAACTTCGTGTCCGCAACGATGATGCCGCGTTCGCGAGCGTAATCCGCAGCCTGAGAATAGAGGGAGATGGCCGCATTTTGGAGCTTCGCCGTCAGTTCCTTTCCGATGATGCCGCCCAATTCTTCGGCGGTGATAGCCATGTCATGGCCTGTCTCTTCCTTCGTGGTGGGCGTGAAAATCGGCGTATCCAATTTGGAGGCGTTGACGTAGCCTGCGCGTAGCGGAATGCCACAGACTTTGCCGCTCTTCTGGTAGCTTTCCCAACCGGAGCCCGTCAGATAACCGCGTACAATGCATTCCACGGGAAGCATTTTCAGCTTGCGGACGATCATCGAGCGGCCGTCCAGATCCGCCGCGTATTTGCGCAAAACTTCCGGATACTCAGCAACATTTGCCGTGATAAGATGGTTCGGCAGGCCTTTGAGAATCTTGAACCAATTCAGTGTGATCTGCGTTAACACCGCACCTTTTCCGGGGATGCCGTTGGGCATGATGCAGTCAAACGCGCTGATGCGGTCCGTCGCGACGAACAGCAGCGAATCCCCCAAGTCATAGACATCACGGACTTTGCCGCGCTTCGGCTCGGCGATTTCTGGAATTTCGGTACTCAAAAGGGCATGGTTTTTGTCGTATTTCATTGCTTTTCCCCTGTGGTGACAATGTGCATCGCGCCCACGCGCGCGAAAAACAAAATGTATAATGTAATGCATATTCCGTGATTCTCAATTGACATCCACAACTTCTCCTGCTATTGTAGTCATCAAAGAACTCCATGAAACCTATACTTCCCGTCAAACGACCATGTCAAATTCACCATTCACACGTATCGGCGTCATCAACTGGGACTGCAGCCTCCCATCGGAAACCACTTTTTTCGGTCATTACGCCACGCAATCGCTCGGGCCACGTGAATTCCGCGACCGCACGCCGTATTACGCCATTGAAACAGGTCCAGACACGATTCAATATCGCGAACGGACCGTTGCCGACTATGAAATCGAACTGCGCCATGCAATCGCCGCAGGCATCGATTATTTTGCCTACTGCTGGTATGACCGCAAACCACACACAGATCACGTTTTAGGCGGACAAGCCGCTACCGTCGATGACACCGTCTGCGAATTGGTGGACGCACGCATGAAGCATTTGGCCAGCCCATTGCGCGACAAAATCGGCCTCTGCGCGATTCTCATCACATGCCATCCCTATCGTGATGAAGAACTTGCAGATCTGGCCGAGACGATGAAACAGCCATATTATGAAAAAATCGACGGACGGCCGTTGGTTTATCTCTTCCCTGGCCCATGGCAGCCACTGATTGAACGGCTACGCACTTGCTGCAAAAACGCAGGTGCCGCCGAACCATATGCCGTCATGCTGACAGACAGGATTTCGCCAACAGACGCGACGAAAGTGCAGGCTCTCTGCGCATATGCAGGAGCCACCGCGCAAGCGAAAACATGGAACGAATTCTTTGAACAGGAATTGGCCCGCAATGACGTACGAGCCAGCAACGGCCTGCCCGTCATTCCGCATTTTTCCATGGGCTGGAATCCAACGCCACGCATCAAGCATACCGTTCCATGGGTGACCTATCCGGACGGCATTTATGCGCCGCCCGCCACCGTCGAAGAGCTGTTCACTGCCGCAAATCGCCTCAAATTATGGACGGAAGAACATCGCGATCTCTGCCCTACAGGCCACGTTTTAACGTTTGCGTGGAACGAATTCGAAGAAGGCGCATGGATCTGTCCCACGCTTGGAAAAGATGCCGCTACGCCGGATACGCATTATCGCGACGCCTTCGCACAAATCGCCGCCAATTGGAAAAAATAATATCTGCTTCGCAGCGCTTATGGCTTAACGCTTATTGCTTATGGCCAATTGCTTATGGATTCAGAGCTTTCGCATGACATCCTTTGCATCTCGCGAAGCGATGACAACCGCCGAGCCGCCGGAGCCGTTAGCATCATTTGCAATCAACATCTTGTGTTTCATCATTGAATCATTTTGGCAATTGTCGGCCCGGCGGCGAGGCATTTTTGTTTATTTCGTGTATTCAGTGGACTACACAAAAAATTCGTGTGCATTCGTGTGCATTCGTGGTTCAAAATTTTAAATTTGGATGATTGAATTGGAGGTCTAGAAGACCAACACGGCGGAAATCCTCCAACGTGGCCTGTAGTTGTGCACGGATTTCATCGACGGACGCGTCCGCATGGGTGGCGAAAAAGTGTTCCTTTGTTTCCGTCTTGGCTTGTGAACCGCCTGTGGCGAGAAAACTCGCACGAAACGAGCCATCCTGCGGCCATTCGAGGGAATGCTGATAGTAGAACGGCGCGACTTCCAGATAATCCACGCTCGCACCATTTTGCGTCTTCCAGACTGCCACGCCGTTGAGATTGTTGTTGTAGTATTGCGGATACAAAAGCGTGAGTTGGCCATGGTAGCCGTCTACCGTTCGCGCAGGATTTTCGACCTTTATAGAGCCCAACGAAATGCGGCCAGACGGAAGATTTTCATTGCCTTCAAGTCGGTAAATCGAGATGGATTGTTCATTGTAGAAGTCAGTCATGACCAATGAGTTGTTGTCCTCCACCCAGATGCATGGATTGCATATTTCCAGAAGCGCAAACTGGAAGGCGGTGATGCCATTGCGATTCGAATTCTCGCCTTTGACATGCATCGTGCCTTCATAATGACTGTCGATTAGAATGGTCGCCGCGCCGCACTCTTTGAAGACCATGTTGCCATATGTGGCGATGGAATGGACGACATCATGCGGGCCGAGATTTTCAAAATGCAAGCCTCGCACGTCTGGTTCGGCGACAAGCCAGCCATGCCCGCGGACGTTGTCGTAAAGTGTGTAGGATTCCTCTTCTCCACCACCTGTGTGGAGAACATCCTTACCATCACGCCGACCGCCCATTCGCATGAACTGTAAATCAATGATCCCCAAAGATTTTGGTGATTTCACATGCAACAATGGAAGGTCTTTTTCACCATACCATGAAAGTGTGGTGCCTAGGCCGGAACCTCCAAAATACCAATCATCGCCGTCTAGTTCAAGCGTCTGCCGTACAGTGTAATGGCCATGCGGAATATAAACCATCGCACCATGGCCATGCGCTTTCGCGGCGGCAATGGCGGCCTGGAAGGCGGCCGTATCGTCGGCTTCACCGCCTTTCGCGCCGAAATCGCGTTTGACGTAGAAAATCTTGCCTGGCATGACAGCCGTGTGCGATTTGTTAGTGCGGACACCTGCAACGATTTCCGTCTTAAGGAAGGACGTCTGTGGCGTAAGACCACTGGCAGGATAATGACTCTCGCCGCTGAAATCAAAAACCTTTTCAGCGTTTTTGAGACCGTTCACGAAGTGATTATTTGCCGTAACAAGCTTGAAATCAGGATTCAGCGCATTGCTTCCCACCAACTTTTCCGTATCCGTATGGCGGAAGGCGATGGCGGGAGCGGCCGCATTGCTTGCGGCGGGTTCGATGGACATATCGAAAATCAACGCGGGCACGACATTCTGCAGGATAGCGCCGTCCGGAGACGTGAAACCGCCGACATGGCAGTCCTGCACGACGGTGGCGCAATGCGGATTCTCCTGCAGGAGGAAATGCGCGCTGCCATCGGACGTGCAACGGCGGATCGTGGCCGTATGTTCGCAGAAGGTTCGGAAATCAGCGGTTTTGCTGCGTTCGAAATGGCAGTCTCTTGCATAGAAGTTTCCTTTGTTGGTGCGCACGGCGATGCCGCAGTCGCGAAATTCGCAGCCGGAAATGACGCAATCGTAGTCGTTGAAATGACTCAGGAAGACGCCCGTTCCGGAATTTTCGAAGAGGCAGTTTTCGATGCGATGTTCCGTGCAGGACGTATTGATTTTCACACGGCTGGCCATGACCGCGGCCTGCCGTGCGTTTTTGAACGCGCAGTGGCGGAAGAGATTATGGCTCTGGAAGGCAGGCCCGCCCATGTCGATGCATGAACTGGCCTTGCCTGCCGCATCAAATTGCACGCCGATGATGCGGGATTGCAGGATGCCCGTCAGACGAAACATCGGCTGATCGGAAGGGCCATCCCATACAATCGTCGTGTCACGACCACAACCGATGATGGAGAAACCACGCGGCCGCGTGGTGGAATCCAGCTGGTAGGTGCCGTAAAAGAGCGTCTCCGTGATGCGATAGCGGCCTGGCGGCAGATAAACAGTTCCGCCTTCGCGCGGCACTGCTCCCATGGCGCATTGCAACGCCGCTGTGTCGTCCGCCACGCCATCGCCAACAGCTTTGACGTTGTTCCATGTGTGCGGTGTCTTCACATCCATCCAATCCGAACGAACTTCCCATGGAATGGAGGGAATCTGCGGGGCGGCGAAAAGCGAAGCAGTAATCAACATAGCAGAGATGAATAGATTTATGTTTTTCATTTTCAGTAAATTAGAAAATCATCAGAACTAGTTTTCCCTCCGTTCATGCGGCATGATCCAACAATTCTATTATAATCAATCCCCCATCGTTTGCAAACGAGATAATTGTATTTTACATTATCCATGCACATGTGATAAACAAATCTTTTCTTTGGAGCCAATGATGAACAGTTCTTACTTGCCGTATGAGAATAAATTGCAGGATGGTCTGTGGATGTGGGGTCACGAAACGGGCGTCTATGACGGGCCAAATAATTGCTACAACATTCCTGTGAGCGAACCGATCGGCATGGCCCATGCCTGCAGCTACATGGGCATTCCGAACGTCTGTTCCGTGCGTTGGGAGACATGCGGCAAGGCGCATTTGTGGCAGTACCGCAGCATGAAACGCTTCGGATGGGTCATCGGCCACAATCCCGAAACATACGCAAAGCTCTATCCATTTGCGGAAGGGCTTGTTGCGGATTATCCAAATCTGACGGCGTTCGAATTGGATGATTTCTTCGACAACAAGCCAGAAGTCCTGCAACCGGATCCGAAGGGTGGCGAGACGCTCGTCTCGCCTGCGACATTGACGCTACAGGAATTAGACGCCCTCAAGAAGAGAATGGCGACATTGTCCCATCCCGTCGAACTGCGCATCGTCCTGTATGCGAGACAGTTGAAACCGACCATTATTCCTGCTTTGGATTATGCGGATACGATTCTCTTCTGGACGTGGAACGGTTGCGATATCGCCAAATTGCCGGAAAACTTCCATAAATACCGCGAATTGGTTCCAAACAAACCGACGCTTCTTGGCATTTACATGTGGGATTTCGGCGACCGTAAACCATTGGATCTCGGTTTCATGAAGGAGCAATTATCAATTGCTTTGGAATGGTGGAAGAATCGTGAAATCAACGGTTTGATCTTCCATTGCACACCATTGGTGAACAAAGACCTCCCAGCTGTCGAATACTGCCGTGAATGGATTGCAGAACATGCAAAAGAGACAAGGTGAGCAAAAATGAGCCTTTTGGATTTTGAATTTGATGCTGAATATGATTTGATGCTGTCCGCCTGGGGAGAAGGGACAGTGAAAGAAGGCGCTTTCCATACGAGTCTCAGCACAATCTACAAAAAGTTCCAAAAGGAATATTCACGTGAGCCAAAGGATGTTTCTCTTTTCATCGAAGACACTTTCGCGTATGGCTACGACTATGGTTTCACAGAAATCGACACCGCCTATTTGGAAAAAATCGAACGTCTGAAAGAGTTGATTCTGCCAAACTCAATAACGGACATCCAGATGACGCCGAAACTGGAAACAATTCTCCATGAAAACAAGGTCTTGATACGCGGTTCTTTTGATTCATTTGCTGAAAGATTCGCGGCGGAGAACAAGCTTCATTTTAGACCGGCGAATTTTCTCTTTGCCAAGTATGTGTTTGAACCCGCGCACGAAACAACGTTGCTGACCATGATGTTCAAACGCGACGGCAACGTGGTGATGGAGGAATCAGTCAGCTCCCCTGGTTCATCCGCTGGTAATACCTTCGGCGGAACTTTTTACAAGGATCTTCCAAAGAACTTCTATAAAACCATGACAGTAGAACAAATCGCTGAAATGTATGGGTCCCGCCTACATGATGCCATCATCAAAGACGGCAAACTGGCAGATTTCCTCGAAAAGGCCAAGAAACATAAGTTATTCATGGGGAAGAACTAGAAAACTGTTATTGCAGATGGCATTGACAATGATTCATTTGGAAAAAATAACTCGTAAGAATTGGAGAAAGGCCACGTTTGTGACAACAGACCCGCAAAGGAAATGTCCGTTGGATGAAGAATGGGTGACCAGTGCCGCTTTCTCCATTGTCCAATCCGTGTTTGAGCCAGAGTGGCAAAGCAGAGTAATCATGGATGATGATACAATCATTGGCTTTGTTTTCTATGGCATCTGGAAAGAAAAGAATGCACCTTTATTATGCCGATATATGATTGATATTGAGTATCAAGGCAAAGGATATGGAAAACGTGCACTACCTGTCATCGTTGATGAAATGTTAAGAGAATATCAAACAGATAGAATCTATCTGACGCTAGAAGTAAAGAATAAACGAGCCGTCCATCTTTATACCCAGTTTGGTTTTGTTCCAACTGGGGAAATGGATGGAGACGAAACAATATATATGTATAAAAAATAATGATTATCAGAAGATTCAATATTCAAGATGCAAATGCCGTATCGGATTTGATTGCTACAACGTTGCGGATTTCAAATCGAAAGGATTATTCAGCAGAATATCTTGAAAACGATATTCAGTGTTTGCAGCCAAAAGACATCATTGCACGTGCAAACAGACAGCATTTCTATGTCGTTGAAGAAAATGGCAACATCATTGGATGTGGTTCCATTGGTTCATATTGGGGCAAAGAAGACGAAAGCAGTCTGTTTACAATCTTTGTACTTCCTGAATATCAAGGCAAAGGAATCGGTAGAAAAATTATACAAACCCTCGAACAGGATGAATTCTTTCTACGGGCAAGGCGGATTGAGATACCCGCGTCCATTACCGCAACGCCTTTCTACCTAAAGATGGGATACAAATATAAAAACGGCATCACTGAACCAGATGAAGAACTGCTTATCCGTTTGGAAAAGTTTCAGTAGATTCCATCTTGCTCATGTTGTTTTGAAAGGAAGTTTGCCATGATTAATTTACAAACAGTTCGTGCAGGAGACAGGGAACTCTTATGGAATATCAATCAAAAATATCTCTATGAAATGACTCTGTACTATCCAGATCCAATGGATTCATCCGGCAATTTTCACTATGGACATTTTGAAGAGTATTTCACGGATCCCAAGAGACTTGCGTATTTCATACGAAATGACGACGCATTGGTCGGATTCGCCATGCTCTGTCCATATTCCTATATTGAACAATCGCCGGACTATACCATGGCTGAATTCACGATTTTCCCAACCTATCGCAGAAAGCATTTCGCCCACGATGCTGTGAAATTGATTTTCTCAAGACATCACGGCAAATGGGAGATCAAATATAATGAAAAGAACATCGCTGCAAAAAGTTTATGGAACGCCGTGGCCGCTCCGTATGGTCCGAAAGTTTACCATCTGAACGACGTCGAAACCGTACTTGCATTCGTTCAGGCTTAAGATAAAATTGTTGATTATCAATTATTTCAGGAGGATAACATGAATCTGGATATGACCGTTCCCTGTGAGAACGGAATGATCAATATTCGCGCGGGAGCGATCATCATGAAGGATGGCAAAATCCTCATGGCCGGTAACAGGAAATTCCCTGAATACCTATATACTGTCGGCGGTCGTCTCAAGTTCGGAGAAACTGCCGAAGAAGCCGTCATTCGTGAAGTCCGTGAAGAAACAGGCGTTGCAATGGAAATCGACCGTTTGGGCTTTGTCCATGAAAACTATTTCCACGGAACAGCGCCTTCCAAATGTGGCAAACTTGTCTATGAAATCTCCTTTTTCTTCTACATGAAAGTTCCAGAAGACTTTGCTCCGCTATGCTATCATTATACCAAAGACGAGATTCAGGAATACCTCTGCTGGATAGAACCAAATGCGCCTGTCCTTTATTATCCGGAATTCTTCCGGACAGAACTCTATCATCCCTCAAAAGGCGTCAAGCATTTCCTGACGGATGAACGATAATCAGCAATATTACATGAATCTGTCATTTTGCCCGCATTTTTGAAAGGGCATCATAAGGAACGACCTTTCATGAAGAATAATATTTTATGAATAAAGCCACAAGATCAAAATTGGCAGAAATTGCAAAAGAAAAGGCTCAAATCCCTTTTCACGGATATGTCAAGGGGCAAGAGTCGAATATTGATCCAATCATTCAATTTTTCCCAAAATGGAACCTAAAAGAAGCGGATGGATTATGGTGTGCGGCATTCGTTTATTATTGCTGTGTGGAAGCGGGTTTTGACATTCCATATCGCCCCAAAGAATGTATAACGTGTCATCTGGCAGGTTGCATTGCATGGGAGGAATTCGCCATCAATGATAAACAAATAGAATATCATAAAGGATTGGAAGATTTTGTTCCAGATGCTGGTGATATCGTTATTTATGATCGTGTTTTCAACAATCAGGAACATGACCATATGGGTATTATTCTGCACAAGCAAGAGAATACGATTCTTGTTGCGGAGGGAAACATCCACAACATGTCAGGAATTATTGAACGCCCAATTGATGAACACATAAGGGCATATATTCGAATTCCAAATGGTTATAAGTATTTGCAATAAATTTCAGTCCAATGCTTTCTTTATAACAGCAAAAAGCCCTGTGCCGCTTACCCACGGTTCAGGGCTTTCATCATATGATTTTCCAACCGCAAAAATGAGAATCCGCCCCTTGGCCGTCTATATCATTTCACTCATTGAGAATCAATGTACTCAAGGATTTTCTCTGTTCTTTTGTCGGTTCCTTCAACTTACCGTTTTTCAAAAGCGTTTTCAGGCAGTGCAATAAGAACATTCCATCGGAATGGAATATGAACTGCAATTCGTATTCCTGCGCTTTCCGAAGATGCGCGGGAACGGTTTTCAACATTGCTTCAATGTATGGAGTCTTCAAGGCCTTGAATTCGCTATCATACTTTTCCTTAAGTCGTTCTCCTATGGCAAGAAGCTTGTCTTGAATCATCTTGTTTGCTAAAATGACAATCTGCCATGCGGCCTTGAAATGGCCATTAAGATCGCCATTTGTCTTCACGCAACCACGCTCCGCCAGCCAGACGTATTCATCTTTGGAAAGATCTTCTTCAAGATTCCGTTCGTAAAGCGACAGTATACGTTCCGCATCATTGGCAAAGGCCATATATCCATAATGGTCGCCACGTTCAGACCACTCGCTGTCAATTCTCCAAAGAATACGTCTATCACCATTTTCCCACATGGGACCACACCAGCCATTCATATTCACAATATCCTCAGGAAGAATCAGTTCCTTCGGCATGACGGACACTTTGACAATGTTATGCCCTCCATCCGGGCGGATGGTCGCCACTTCCTTGAACGAAATGTGCTTCTCCATCAGTTTATTGCCTGAACACGCAGCGATATAAGGAATCAACGACCATAGCACAAAATTGCGGTCAACCAGTGGAGATTCCGCCAGATTGACAGCGCCATCCGTCTGATTGCACTGAATATCCGGACTATCCAGAATCTCGCTTGAGGTCAGTTCATCATACAAATCGTTTGCAAACTGATTGGCGGCACATTTGTACATTTTGTCTTTCATAACAAACAGTTCCGTTGTCGGCTCTGCAATGATGAAATTAACAAGATATTTATCTTTTTGCTTCTGAAGCAAACCATATTCCGCAAGAAATTCGGCTTCTCCTTCCACATATACAGGGGAAACGCCAAGATCATCAGCTATTTCATTGACCGTCTTCGCTATATTCCGCACACAATAGCAGATGTTCTGTGTAAGTGCTGAACGAAAGAAATCATCCAACGGTCTTTTGCCAGCGGAACCAATAATGCTACATAATTGGAATTTGACGGGATTGAATTTGAGTTCACTTGTTTTTCTCATGGTTTCCATGCCTCGTTTCAGTTCTTTTCTTGCCTCGAACAAGTGCCATTTGACTGTACCGAGCGGAATGCCCAATTCCTTTGCAATATCCGACTGACCGCGATTCTCAAAATAATACGCAATAACAATTTTTCTTTGCAGTTTTGAAAGATAGGCTATTTCAGACTGAAACCGCCCAAACACCTCTGCATGATTGTCATCTGAATCATTTCCAGAATGCGAATCCGCAACTAATTCCGCGACTTCATCTAACGGAACACCAACCATGCCTTTAGCGGCATCGCGATAATAGTTGCAAAGTGAATGATGGGCAACTGTCCAGATGAACTTTCCCATGTCCGCTACATCATCCTTGACCAGAAGGGCGCGAAAAGCCTTGACGGCGATTTCCTGCGACAAATCCTCCGCGTCCTGGCTACTTTTGCAGCGTTTCAAGGCGAATCCGAATATGGGCTTCAGATATTCCGCAATGGTTTTCTCGACATCTTGTCTGTTCACTTGCATCTCCTTATTGAAAGCTTTCGTCAATATAGACACAAGAATCTGAAAAGGTTGGATGATTCAGAGAAAAAAAAGTCAATTTAGTCGTACAGGTGAATGCATTTCAATACTTTCAATAAGATTACCTGTCCAACTCTTCTTTCGGCTGCCCATATTCACGCTTCATGGCATCCATGGAAATAACCCACTGTTTTCCATACTTGCAGACATCGATTCCATTGACAAGTTTCCTATAGACGATTGCCTTGCGCAATGTACTTTCATTCAAGCCCCAAAGTTGCGTGGCGTCGCTGAAGGCCATCAATCCGTCAAATGGCGTCCGAATCAACTTTCCGTTTTCGAATAGTTCATTGCAGGACAAGTCAAGTTCATCGTTCCAGACAACGCCATATCCGCCAGTATCGACCTCCACGCTGGAGAATAATTCCTCATCCTCCTCCAATGCCTTGAACGCAGGCCACTTGGAGAAGAGTGGCTTGACATCGTAAATCTTCGTCACCCCTTCAGAAAACTGCACACAGAGGCGATGTTGCGACATGACATTGACAGCTTTTATCTTATGAAACATTTTTCTTCTCCTTATTCAAGAGGAGACAATGGCTTGAACTCCTGTGTCTCCCACATTTTCAGAAGACTGACTTGATGAATTCCAATCCATTCTTTCACCATGGACATTGCCTTTGGAGGCAGATGTCCCTCCAATATGGTTCCGTTACGAACATCAACAGCAGCGACATCCTCGCCATACAACGCGTGGATGTGCGGTGGCGTATGTTCCGCTTGCTGGAAATACATTCGAATAATGATTCCATAAAATCGAGCAATCACTGGCATATCTGTTTCCTCCTGTTTCATTTCATATAATATCATGTTATCGTGATATTACAAGTCATTTTTCCAAGAAAAAGACCACTTTACCGGAAATACTATCAGTGTCTCGTCCACTGTAGGTAAACGCAGTAGGGATGTTCGCGCCACTTTCACAAGATTCCGCAAGTGGCGTGAGATAGCAATTAGATTACGCCAAGGTAAGCACACCTCTATTGGGGGATTGCTTAAGCATTCAGCCCTAATCCCTTTCTGTATTG
>JAEEGJ010021292.1_pt1 | contig 13978 bp, 9 predicted proteins | sample 8958761 | NCBI WGS metagenome assembly JAEEGJ01 (sample SAMN16246546, study PRJNA631951) | gut metagenome | biome: gut microbiome; feature: rumen; material: RS-attached | host: Bos | place: Iran: Karaj | collected 2018-10 | reverse complement strand
GCAGGAGATAGTAGCCCATAAGCGGGTGGAGTTGGAGCAGCAGAAAGCGCTGGTTCCGCCCCGTGAACTATACGCCCGCGTGGAGCGCCTTATGGCCGATGGCATCAGGGAACGCAGCATGAGCCGCGCCCTGGCCGACAGTCCTTATGGAATCATTGCTGAATTCAAGCGCAAGAGCCCCTCAAAAGGCTGGATTCATGAGGATGCCAAGCCCATGGATGTGGTACCCATTTACGCAGCCGGCGGTGCATCGGCCCTGAGCATACTCACAGACAACAAGTACTTTGGCGGAACCCTGGATTTTATCCCGCAGGTTCGTGCATCAGTTGATATACCTATTCTGCGCAAGGAGTTCATTGTTGATGAGTATCAGCTGTTTGAGGCGCGTAATGCCGGAGCAGACGCTGTATTACTGATTGCTGCAGACCTGAGCAAGGAGGAGTGCCGTACTCTTACACGCACTGCGCACAACCTTAAGCTTGAGGTGCTGCTGGAGATGCACAGCGAGCAGGAACTTGACTATCTGGAGTGCAACCCCGATATGGCGGGCATAAATAACCGCAATCTGGGCACTTTCCATACTGATGTGGCTAACTCATTCCGTCTGGCGGAGAAAATGGCCACAGAAGCCGTTAAAGTGAGCGAGAGCGGCATAAGCAACCCGGATACGGTACGCCAACTGCGAACAGCCGGATTCCGCGGATTCCTTATGGGAGAGTGTTTCATGAAAGAGGCCGACCCGGGCATGGCTCTTAAACAATTCATTGCAGCGATATGATAATCAAAGTCTGTGGAATGCGTGACGCTCAGAATATCAGGGAGGTAGAGAGCCTGCACCCTGATATGATGGGATTCATGTGCTGGCCTGGCAGCAAGCGTTACGTTAGCGGCCGGCCCTATTATCTGCCCGATGTGTGCAGAGTGGGGGTCTTTGTAAATCCCACGGCCGATGAGGTGGTCCTGAAGGTCCGTGAACTGGGCCTTAACCGCATACAGTTGCACGGCACCGAGACGCCTGAACTGTGCCGCGCTATCCATAAAGCCACAGGGCTGCCTATAATGAAAGCCATCCAGGTGGATTCTGCCGATGATTTTGTGCAATGCAGCGCATTTGAGCGTGCCGACGGCGTGGATATGTTCCTGTTTGACACCAAATGCAGCGGGTGGGGCGGCAGCGGCCGGAGTTTTGACTGGAGCCTGCTGGACAGCTATGACGGAAGCAATCCGTTCATCCTGGCCGGTGGCATCGGCCCCGGAGCCGAGGAGCGCCTTGTGGAGATAGAGCATCCCAAATTCCGCGGCATTGACCTGAACAGCCAGTTTGAGGTTGAGCCGGGTCTTAAAGAGATTAGCAAACTGAGTGTATTTATCAATAACATACGTAATTATGAACAGAATAAATAAATTGTTCGCCGATAAGAAAAACGGCATTCTGTCACTCTATTTCTGCGCCGGACACCCCACGCTTGACAGCACCGCGCAGATAATACGCACCCTTGAGAGCAAGGGAGTGGATATGATTGAAGTGGGAATCCCGTTCAGCGATCCCATGGCCGACGGCCCCGTAATCCAGGACGCTGCCACCAAGGCCCTGCGCAACGGTATGACGCTCAGACTGCTGTTTGAGCAACTCTCCGACATCCGTAGGGACGTAAAGATGCCGCTGGTGCTTATGGGCTACCTGAATCCCATCTACCAGTACGGATTCGATGCGTTCTTTAAAAAGTGCAGTGAAATTGGCATTGACGGCGTAATCATTCCGGACCTGCCGTTCAACGACTACCTGAACCAGGTAAAGCCTGTGGCCGATAAGTACGATGTGCGTATCATCATGCTAATCACGCCCGAGACCAGCGACGAGCGCATCCGTTTTATCGATGACAACACCGACGGATTCATCTATATGGTGAGCTCTGCCGCCACAACCGGTGCACAGAAGGAGTTTGATGCACGTAAGCAGGAGTACTTTAACCATGTGAACGGGATGGGGCTCAGGCATCCGCGCATGATTGGCTTCGGCATCAGCAACAAGCAGACTCTTGAAAGTGCCCAGGCAAATGCTGCAGGATGCATAATTGGCAGTAAGTTTGTGCAGCTGCTGGAGGAGTTTGGTGATGCAGACAAGGCTTTTGATTCATTGATGAAAGCCTTGGGAGAATAAACGCCGGGAGCAGGAATACGTTTTACCAGTACTCAATGGTACGTGTTTCTGTTCTTGGTTTAGCTAACTGGTTTCCTTCAAAATCAGTGAATGTTTCAGTCTTCTGAATCCAGTTTCCTTTGCTGTCAAATACATATGAGTATTCTGCTATTTCCGGGGTTTCGTCGGCTCTGAATATGATATCGCGTATAGGATTGCCTTTATCATCATAGGCGTAATATATTGTTCCAGTACCGCTGAAACTGTCTATAACACATCTTTTGTCAACTAACATCAGACCGTTAATGTTCCTGTAACTGAGTGTCACCTCCCGGTTTGTACTGCCGTCATAATTCTTGAACACCCGTCTGAATTCACAGAACATACCGTTCTCCTGGTAACTCACAGGGCCGAAACAGAATTTGTCTCTGGTGCACTCATAGGGATAATCACCCTTGTATAATACCACCGTAGTATCTCTGTTGCTATTATAATGACCAAAACTGATCCGAAGCATCCGGTCACCATGGAACTCATAATTGATTTCACCTGAGTGAGTCATTTCACCGTTTCTGGTCGTTGTCATGATCACTCTTGAAAGATCCGGAATCAGATAGTCATAATTGAAATATGCAAACCCCTCGACATCACCACCGAGTAACGGCTGGACAAACTTGCCCTTATTGTTGTATTCAAAGAGGGTCTCCTCAATAATTGTATCGCCTCTGTCAATATCGATGCGGGTCTCCCTGACTAGTAATCCATCAGAATCATACTCATTCAACATTTCATTTGCAGAACTCTTGAAACTGATTTCACGACCGTTCTTATCGAAATTATGCTTGTAAAAGCCATAGTCAATTGACTTGATGCCTCCGGATTGCACACCGTTTCTGAACCACCAGTTCGTAGAATCGGAATCCGGTGCTTTTGTGCATGAATTCATTACGGTTGTTGCAATTACAAAAAGGATAATGCCTGCAATACGGGCTGCATAGGTGACAGGCTTGTAATTATTGGTCTCCATAGGTTTTTGAAAAAGGATTTGATTACAAATAAAAGAAATCTTTTTGTGCAACAGGAAAAACATGAACAAAATAACAGAAAAGAGAAAAAAAGAGGGTTTTGTTTTTTGATTGTACAAAAAATGTGGTATCTTTGCACCGCTTTAACAGAAGCAGGGTTTGGTTCCGTAGCTTAACTGAATAGAGCATCTGACTACGGATCAGAAGGTTCCGAGTTTGAATCTCGGCGGAATCACCAAAAAAACAGACATCATCCGATGCCTGTTTTTTTATTGTTATGTTTTGTTTATGATCAGGATTTAAACTCATAACCCTGGGCAATCCTGTACAGGAACACAAATTCCAGGATGTAATAAACATACTTCAGGATAAGCCAGCCATAAGCCTCAGATTTGATATCGGTTACACATGTAACTATTGCAAGTGCAATTAATGTCAGCGAAATAAACCACATCTCACTCTTGCGTTCTGTACTCTCGCTCAGCAGGAAATACATGATTGAGGTGAGTGCAAATACAATAACTCTCAGACCTATATATATGTATTTGATGGTTCCTTCTGTATAAAGTCCCCATTCATCGGTCATAATATTGCCAGACCATCCGCCTCTTTTGGTAACTGCTACAACAGATGCTATGATTCCAAAGAACATGAACACAATCTTGAGTATCATTATCACTTTTGCAATGTTTACCGCAGGGATTATGGTGTTGCTCCCTTGATAACTTTGCCGGAAGCTTTCAAGGAACCTAAACCAGAAAAAGAAGTAGAATATATACAATAACAACTCGGCAAAGACCATGAATGTTACATGGTACTTGATTCCGTCAATCATGTTGTTTGATACAAAACTTCCAAGTGATATAATACCCAGTACCATGAATACCAGGGGGATGAAGAGATTTGTGTAGGCCAGATTTTTGGCATCCTTTCTTAATTCTTCCATTTTGATTTCAATTATTAGGTTAGACTATGATTTGTTTTATTTGATTGCCTCCAGAAGTTGGTCGCAGATGCTCTTCATTCCGGCAATAGAGGGGTGTCCGTTCTGCTTGTCTATGTCATGGAGTTCTATCAGCTGTACACCGCAGTGCTTGCAAACCTCACGCATTGACTCGTTGAATGTGTCGCGGAGTTCGGAGTTAAGGATTGAATAGAGTTGTGCCTTGGGGTATTGCTTCTTAAGCATATCAATCAGGCAAGCCATGGCCGGACGGAAATTCTTGCAGTCATCCTTGGTCCAGTCTGACCACTGATACTCTCCCAGAGGAGCATTGGCCCAAGCATCATTGGTGCCGCCAAATATGAAGATTATATCGGGATCACCCAGTCTGTCAACACGGGATATAAAATTGTTGCGTGATGCATCCATACGTCCGTAACCGGTTCCGCAGATGGTGGAGCCGCCCCATGAGTCATTCTTTTCAAGCTGATATCCCTTGGCTTTGATATAGAGATCCCACCAAGTCTGGGACACCTCTGTTACATCATTACGGTCATTGGGGTAGAATGGGTTGTAACCCTCGGGATTGACACCCTGGAATGTAGAATATGAGTCACCAAGTATAGATACTTTCTTGGTTTGTGCAGTTGCTGTCATTGATACAAGTGCCAGCAGAACAATAGCAAGTTTCTTCATAATCGTTTATATTCCAATTATTTGTATAAGAATCTGCGAATAGACATCTTGGGGGTCTTCTCAAACGGTACGGGTTGGATCTCAACCTTTGCCAACTGACTGTAAACCGGCAACTGACGGTTTGAAGCCAGGCGTATGTTCTCAGGAATTCCGTCCTTAGCCTCGTCATCCAAAAGGGCCTTGGCGATAGCCTGCTCATCCAGATATACCAGGGCAACCAGTTTGCCGCCGCGGTCAACTACAACAGACTCAACCACATATTCCTGGTTGTTTACTACAGCCTCAATCTCCTCAGGATAGATGTTCTGGCCAGAAGGACCCAGAATCATGTTCTTGGAGCGTCCACGGATGAATATGTTGCCGTCAGCGTCCATGATGCCCAGGTCACCGGTCTTGAGCCATCCGTCCTCGGTAAAGGCATTTGCCGTAGCCTCGGGGTTATTGTAGTATCCGATGGTGATATTCTCACCACGGGCCTGAATCTCACCTACAGTATGCTGAGGATCATCGGAATCAATACGTACCTGGGCCACGTCGACAGGTTTGCCGCATGAACCGGGCACATACTTGGTCCAGTGCTCATAGGCCAGGAGAGGGCAGGCCTCGGTCATTCCGTAACCTACCAGATACGGGAACTTGATCTTCTTGAAGATGCGCTCAACCTCAGGGTTAAGGGCGGCGCCACCCATGATGAACTCCTCGCAGTTACCGCCGAAAGCAGATACAAGTCCGTCTTTTATCTTCTTGTAAATAATAGAGTTAATCCCAGGAACGTGAAGCAGGAACTTTATCAGGGGTTTATCTATCATAGGCTTGATCTTGGACTTGTAGATCTTCTCCATAACCAGCGGAACGGTAATGAGCAGATAGGGCTTGACATCGGCAAAAGCCTTCATCAGCGCCGCCGGAGTGGGAGCCTTACCCAGCCAATAGATTGAAGTTCCGTTGCAGAGCGGATAGAGGAATTCTATTACAAGGCCGTACATGTGAGCCATAGGCAGCATTGAGACCATCTTATCGCCTGCAGGCACATTACGCTGGCTGAAATCCACGTTGGCCGAGAAGTTGCGGTATGTGAGCATTACGCCCTTGGGATCACCTGTTGAGCCTGATGTGTAGTTGATAGTGGAAAGGTCATCCCAGTTATCGGTCGGGAATACCACATCATCCGGGCCGAATCCGCCGGGATATTTCTTATCAAACAGTTCGTCAAGGTGATCAAATGCATACTGTATCTTATCATCCTTGCAGAACAGCAACTGCAGGGTATTGACATCGAATACGGCGCGAACATCGGGCATTTTGGCGATATCCATCTTGTTCCATTTGTCGGCATCGGTAAAGAGGGCTATGCTGCCGGAGTGGTTTACCAGTCCCATTACGCTCTCGGGCTTGAAATCGGCCAGGATAGGTACAATTACGGTCTCATAGGTATTTACAGCCAGGTATGAGAAACCCCAACGGGCACCGTTCTGGGCGCACAGTGCTATGCGTTCGCCCTTCTGGAATCCGGCATATTCAAATACTATGTGAAAACGTGCTATGGAACGTGCCATCTGGGCATAAGTGAATGATTCACCGCCTATGTTGTTCAATGCGGGCTTGTCCCAGTACTTGCGTGTTGCGGCCTGAAGCCTTTCAAGATAATGTGGATATTTCTCCATATTGTCAGTGAGTTATGATTATGTTTGTTTAGTATTCAAGGAACCATTCGTTAGGCATCAGTATTCCCAATGTCACGCCGAACATTGACGCATTGTTGCTGGATGTGGAGACATCGACGAATGCGTTGAGCGAGATTCTCTGGTATTGTGCCACAAAGTTGAGTTCGCCCATGACCTGTGTTCCGGTAAGCGGCTTGCCGTATGAGGCCTTGCCGCCCAGGTCAACTATGGGACGGGTAGGCTGGAACACATATATCTCTGAACGTAAATGGAAAACGCTGTTTATCACCCATATGGGCTTGATTCCGGCGGCAAAGAAAGAATTGGCTGCAAAATCGGGGTCAAACACGAACTTGCTGTTGGGTGTTGGACGGAAATGTTGCGCCTGCATTACCGATGCCTGATAATTGCTTGAGAAGTTTCTGGATGAGTAAAAGGCCTCAAACAGGGTTCCCAAGGTGAAATGCGGGGTGAAGTTCAAGTAGTGCTCAAGATGAGCCGATACCTGAAGCCATGAACGGTCTACAGAGTGGTATTCGGGATCATAGAGGTTCTGCGGTCTGAACAGATCGTTCTCAGTACCTATGAACGCACGGATTGTCTGCCACTTACCGCTTGTGGGGTATTGCAGGGCATTGAGCGAGTATCCCGTGAACATAATGGAACCTCCGAATATGTTATGACGGTTACAGTCATACTTGAAACTGCGGAAATTGATGTCGCGGTTCTGCGTGTAATAGTCCTTGTGATGAGCCGCACCGACCGAGAAAACAGCCTTGTAGTTGTTCAGGAACGGTCGTGACACGTTCAGTTTGCCAAAATACTCAATGGTCTTGTTGACAGCGGGGTTGAACTTATCGGACGAGAAGATGAAAGCTCCTGAACGGAAGTAGTTCATATTGTTGTAACCTACCTGAATGGAGAGTGACATGGGAATTGCTATGGCCATGTCGACTCTTGTGGTCAACTGTGCGTTGTTGTATGATCTTCCAAACTGTCCCTCAAGCAGATATGACTCTGAAACCTCTCCGATATGGCTGTAGGACACCGAACCGTACAACTGGCTGGATACCGATGTGGACAGTCCGCCGCCGAAACTGAAGGTGGGGTGGTCATCCAACTTTACGTTCAGTTTCAGAGTGAAGGCCGAATCAGCCTTGGAGAAATCGGTGGTAGGGATAATCTCACTTATGGCGTCATCTGACAGCAGTTTGAAATAGCCGTATTTGAAATCGTCAAATGAAAAGCGGTTGTCATTGGCGTTGAGTTCTTTCTTGATGTAACGCTGCTGCGCCTGATTCACGCCCTTGACACTTATATCTGAGAACTGGAGCTCGGGAATGCGTTTCTTGAACGCCTCACGCTTGGACTGAACCTCCAATGTATCCCTGCGGGCCGATGTCCTGGACTTGATTGAGTCCATCAGAAGCATGGTGTTGCGGTATCCCAGGGCTGACACTTCATTGATGAGGTGAAAATCCAGAAGTCCCACGTTGGTGAGGTCAAACTCCACTTTGACTCCCAGATTGGGATCCAGGCTGTAGTCACTCTTCTGAATGATCATGCTGGTTACCTGGCCCATGATGTCAAATTCATCGGGGATGGCTGTCTCAGGCTCGCCGGGTGCTACCGCCACAAGACTTCCTATGATGAAGTCGGGATGAAAGTCATTAACCATTACATCTACGGGGAAATTATCGTAAATACCTCCGTCATAGGCGATTATGGAGTCAATCTTTATGGGGCGGAACACGAACGGAAATGACATAGATGCGCGTACGGCATCACCCAAAGCTCCCTTGGAGAGCACAATTGAGTTCTTGTTGAACACGTCAGACGCAACCGCCCTGAACGGCACAAGCAGGTTGTCAAAGTTATTGTCACAGGCAGCCGATGCGCCCGAGAATATATCCAGGAAAGCCAGATTCATCTGCAGCGGATCCACCAGACTGTTGAACGTAGGACGTATCAGTGTCATGGAGTCCTTGATGGCCACCTGTGCCGATATGATTGACGGAGTGGGAGGTTTCTGCTTGAAATAGAACTGATAGTTCATGTCCTTGGCTCCCATGTACCAGTTCTTGAAATCATCGGAACTGATAAGGGCCTGCATCTCATCAGGAGAATAGCCCATGGCATAGAGAGAGCCGATGACGGCACCCATTGAAGTGCCTGCTATATAGTCAATTGGGATTCCGTTCTCCTCGAGGGCACGTATGACACCGATGTGAGCCATACCTTTGGCTCCGCCGCCGCTGAGCACAAGACCCACCTTCTGCGCACTGACAGGTGCACATACGGCCAACAGCGTGGCAATCAGTACTATAAAAGCCCTTTTGATCATTACGGATAACCTCTTTTGCAAATATATGTAAAAAAAAGGCACTGATGTACTCTCAGTGCCCTTTTTAATATAAAAAGAAACTTATCAGATAAGATCGACGCTGCGGCGTATGAAAGCGGCAAGTGCTTCACCCTTAAGCATTCCGTTCTGCAGCAGAGCAAGGTCTATGAGCTCATGGACTATCTTGTCGCCTGCGGCATACTCGGCATAAATGCCTGATATTGTGTTTTCTGTCTCAGATATCTTAGAGTTGATATCATTCATCTCATCCTTCTCGGCCTGAGGCACATCCTCATCTTTTTTGCCTTCACGGGCCTTGCGGAGTTCTGCCTGACGCTCCTTGAGTGAGTTCAACTTGTCATCCTCAGGCTTAACCTTGGCGTCACATGCGGCATCGGCCTCTTCAAGAACCTTCTTTATCAGTTTGTGATCCTTGTTCAGGATGACGGTGTACATATCGGGCATATCACCGTAGAAATTCATTCCGGGCTGGATGGCAGCCATATCCTTCATACGGCGCATATACTCGCTGCATGTTACCATGACCGGCAGGGAAGATTCACCCAGGGACTGTGCATCGACATGGAAATCAGCCTTCTCTATCTTGGGCATCTGGCTGCTGAAAATCTTGGTTATCATACGCAACTGGCCTGCGGGCAGGTCAACGGCCTTGTTGTCCTCCTTGGCAATCAGGTTGTCAATTGAATCGCTGTCAACCCTCTGGAAACGGCTGTCATTGCCGAACTTCTGCTCAAGCATGCCTATTACAGGTACATCCAGCTGATTGTCCATGAGCAGGACGCTGTAGCCCTTGTTTTTGGCTGCCTCAATGTAGCCGTACTGCTCCTCGCGGTTGGTGGCGTACAGATATATCAGGTTCTTGTTCTTATCGGTCTGATTGGCCTCAATCAGTTTCTTGTACTCCTCAAAGGTGAAATACTTGCCGTCAGTATCCTTGAAGAGGGCAACCTTCTCCATCTTGCTGTAGAAATCCTCCTCTGTGAGCATTCCGTAGTTGATGAAGAGCTTGACATCGTCCCATTTCTGCTCAAACTCCTTGCGGTCGTTCTTGAATATGGAACTCAGGCGGTCGGCAACCTTCTTGGTTATGTAACCCGATATCTTCTTGACATTTGAGTCACTCTGCAGATATGAACGGGATACGTTCAGAGGAATGTCAGGTGAGTCAATGACACCGTGGAGCAGGGTGAGGAAGTCAGGTACGATACCCTCAACCGAGTCAGTTACAAATACCTGGTTGCAGTACAACTGTATGCGGTTTTTCTGAAGGTCCAGGTTGGTCTTGATCTTGGGGAAGTACAGGATACCGGTCAGATGGAACGGGAAATCCACGTTCAGGTGTATCCAGAACAGGGGTTCGTCCTGCATGGGATAGAGCTCACGGTAGAATGACTTGTAGTCCTCATCCTTGAGTTCGCTCGGGGTCTTGGTCCAGAGCGGCTCTACATTGTTCATTATGTTATCCTGATCAGCCTCTACCTCCTTGCCGTCTTTCCACTCCTTCTTTTTGCCGCAGGCAATCTGAACGGGCAGGAACCGGCAGTATTTCTTGAGCAGGCCCTGTATGGTGGTCTCCTGCAGGTACTCCTTGCTGTCATCGTCCAGATAGAGGATGATATCGGTACCGCGGTCGGCCTTATCGGCATCGGTCAGTTCAAATTCGGGTGATCCGTCACAACTCCATTTTACAGCCTGAGCACCTTCCTGATAGGATTTGGTAATGATTTCAACCTTCTTTGAAACCATGAATGCCGAGTAGAATCCCAGTCCGAAATGGCCGATGATGGCGTTTGCATCGTTCTTGTATTTCTCAAGGAAATCATTGGCGCCCGAGAAGGCTATCTGGTTGATATACTTGTCAATCTCGGCTGCAGTCATGCCAATGCCGCGGTCGCTTACGGTGATGGTGTCCTTGCCCACGGTTACGTGGACCGTCAGATCGCCCATTTCGCCCTTGAAATCGCCCTTGGAGGCCAGAGTCTTGAGCTTCTGGGTAGCATCTACGGCATTTGACACTATCTCGCGCAAGAATATCTCGCGGTCACTGTACAGGAACTGTTTGATGATGGGGAAGATGTTTTCAGTCGTTACCCCGATTGTACCTTTCTGCATAACTTATATCGTTTTATTTATACTTTCTGTCCGGTATAATACAACAAAAATGCCAGACGGGAATCCGACTGACATTTTGGCTGAACAGGAGTCTGTCTGTGACTCTCTGTCAAATTATTTTGTGCCTGCTGCGGCTGTAAGGTCTGTCTTTTCGGGGTTGACATCGACCGAAAGCACTGATCCTGTCGGGCATTCTCCGTCAATCAGGAGTTCGGCCAGTTTATCCTCGACATATGTCTGGATGGCACGCTTCAGAGGACGTGCGCCGTATTCGCGGCTATAGCCCTTGTCGGCCAGGAATTCTCTGGCTGAATCTGTCACAGACAGCGTGTAACCCATGCCTTCCATGCGTTTTGTGAGTTGTGAAAGCTCGATACCCACAATCTGACCCACGGCCTGACGGTCCAGCTGGTTGAAGGTTATGATCTCATCAATACGGTTGATGAACTCCGGAGCGAATGACTTGTTCAGGGCCTTACGGATGATATCCTGACGGGCAAGTTCAGTTCCGGCATCGGTAGTGCCGAATCCTATGCCGCGTCCGTACTCCTGTATCTGGCGTGAACCCAGGTTGGAGGTCATTATTATAATGGTGTTGCGGAAATCGACCGTACGGCTCTCGCTGTCTGTGAGACGACCCTCATCCATTACCTGAAGCAGGATGTTGAATACGTCCTGGTGAGCCTTCTCAATCTCATCCAGAAGGATGATGGAGTAGGGCTTGCGGCGTACTTTCTCTGTTAACTGACCGCCGTCTTCATAACCTACGTATCCCGGAGGCGCTCCCACCAGGCGTGACACTGCAAACTTCTCCATGAATTCACTCATGTCTACGCGGATAAGGGCGTCGGTCGTTCCGAACATCTGCTCGGCAAGTTCTTTTGCAAGCAGCGTCTTACCCACACCGGTAGGTCCCAAGAACAGGAACGAGCCAATGGGCTTGTTAGGATTTTTCAACCCAACACGACTGCGGCGTATAGCCCTTGAAAGCAGATCGATTGCCGAATCCTGGGCAATAACCTTTGACTTGAGGGCTGGGGCTAGCCCCTTAAGGCGCTCGCCCTCCTCACGGGCAATCTTCTGAACGGGAACACCGCTCATCATTGAAACCACGGTTGCAATATTCTCCTCGTTAACAGTCTCGCGGTGACTCTTGAGTGACTTCTCCCAATCCTTGCGCATCTGTTCAAGTTCACCCTCAAGAACCTTCTCCTGATCACGGAAACGGGCTGCCAGTTCAAAATCCTGACGGGCTACGGCATCATTCTTGCCTTCACGGGTAAAGTCTATCTGATGCTCCTTGTCTTCAATCTCCTTGGGAACGGAGAGGTTGGACAGATGGGTGCGCGAACCGGCCTCATCCAGGACATCGATAGCCTTGTCGGGGAATGAGCGGTCGGTTATGTAACGCTGCGCCAGAGTGACGCACGCCTTGATGGCATCATCGGTATAAGTCACATTATGGTGATCCTCATAACGGTCCTTGATATTCTGCAGTATCTGAAGAGTTTCATCGGCCGTAGTGGGTTCAACCAGTATCTTCTGGAAACGGCGCTCCAGAGCACCGTCTTTCTCAATCGATTTACGGTACTCGTCAACGGTGGTGGCACCTATGCACTGCACCTCGCCGCGGGAGAGGGCAGGCTTAAGCATATTGGCAGCATCCATCGATCCGGGTGCGGAGCCTGCACCTATTATTGTATGTACCTCGTCAATAAACAGGATGATGTCAGGATTTTTCTTGAGCTCCTGAATTATTGAGCGGAGTCTTTCCTCAAACTGTCCGCGGTATTTTGTACCGGCTACAACTGCTGCCATGTCAAGCGCCAGAATACGTTTGCCGAACAGCATGCGTGAGACCTTACGCTTTACGATACGCTGCGAGAGACCCTCGACAATGGCTGATTTGCCGACTCCGGGCTCACCTATAAGGATAGGATTGTTCTTCTTGCGGCGTGTGAGTATCTGTGCAAGACGCTCTATCTCTTTTTCACGACCTACCACAGGATCCAGTTTGCCATCCATGGCAGCCTGTGTCATATCGGTACTGAAACTGTCCAGAACCGGCGTATTGCTGCCTGATTTGGACGCTGTTACGGTTCTGGCAGGTTTCTGCTTGCCGGTGTCGGCCGATGAAAACTCCTCATCCTCATCATCCTCGTCGCTGTCCAGTCCCATGCCCATCTGAATCTCTGTCCCGGTGCCGTTCATCTGAGCCAGCAGGCTGCGGTAATCGACATTATACTGTGACAGTATGTTGGCAGTGGCGCTGGATCTGTCACGGGCTATGGCCAGCAGCAGATGCTCAGCCTCGACCTCCTCCTTTTTCTGGAGTCTGGCCTCAAGCATGCTTATCTTGAGAAGGCGTGTGACGGCAACCGACAGGGCGATCTTCTCAATCGGAACCTTATCGGCCGATGTATCCTGGGCGGTATGGTCTGATTCAAGGCGCATACGCAGTTCGGAGAGGTCAACGCCCATTTCCGAGAGCAACTGGACAGCCTTGTTCTGACCGTCACGGAGCATACCCAGCAGCAGGTGATTGGCTGTCACCTCAGCGTGCATAAGACGCTCGGCTTCCTCCTTGGAAAGTGATAATATGGTATTCAGTTTATCTGACAGTCTGTATTCCATCATATTCTTTTTTAATTGGGCCAAAGGTCCGATATAGTGCAAAGATAATCGGTTTCGGGCCTGTTTCTACCTGTTTTTCCAATAAGATATCAACAAATCACATGCCATTCACCAAGTTATGCCATAAAGTCCGAAACGCAATCACAAAAACTTGTTAACACCTTATTAAAAATACGCGCGTAAAGTTGCTTATAAAGTATTTTTGAAGTACTTTTGAATGCTTTACGACAATAGTCCGTAAAGGTATTGTAGAAGACATAAAAAACAAGACGAAATTGGAAAACCAGGACAGAATTATCAAGGTGAACATTGAGGAGGAGATGAAGTCCTCATACATTGACTATTCAATGTCAGTCATCGTGGCAAGAGCACTCCCGGATGCACGTGACGGTCTCAAAC
>JAEEGJ010021291.1_pt1 | contig 13979 bp, 7 predicted proteins | sample 8958761 | NCBI WGS metagenome assembly JAEEGJ01 (sample SAMN16246546, study PRJNA631951) | gut metagenome | biome: gut microbiome; feature: rumen; material: RS-attached | host: Bos | place: Iran: Karaj | collected 2018-10 | reverse complement strand
CCTTCACATGCACCGGCTTCGGCTGTTGCCCGAAGTTCAACGTTTTTCTTTGTGTCCGGATAAACTACTTCGCCTAAAAGTTCAGCGAATTTGGCGGTGTGTTCTGCTTCTTCAAATGCATAGCGCTTAAAGGCTTCAGCGATTTCCGGGTATCCGTCACGATCCGCCTGACGGCTCATTGCGAGATACATACCAACTTCTGAGCATTCACCCATAAAATTTTCGCGCAAACCCTGAACAACTTCTGCGTCCAAACCTTTTGCTATTCCGATTTTATGTTCATCTGCATATCCTTTGAATTCTTCAACTTCATTGAATTTTGCTTTCGGTGCTTTACACTGCGGACAAAAATCAGGAGCATTGTCTCCTGTATGAACATAACCGCAAACACTGCATACCCATCTTTTCATTTTAATCTCCTTGTCAGATAGTAATTCCAATTAATTTATTTTAACGGCAAAAAATCTTATTAGCAACAAAAAAAGAAGTAAATTGATAATACCTCCATGATGGTATGAAAAAAAAGAAGCGACCGTGTGGCCGCTTCTTTAGCTGTCAGTAATTGTCTATTTTGATAGCAATTTGTTGATGCGTTTTACAAAATCCGCAGGGTCTTTTAACTCTGCGCCTGAAACCAGTAATGCCTGGTCAAGGAGAACCGTTGACACATCTGAAATATAAGTTTCATCGTCACTGTCCTTGATTTTAGCGACAAGCGCATGCTCGGGATTTACTTCCAGAATCGGTTTTACTTCGCCCATTCCGTTTTGTCCCATTGCCTTCATCATACGTTCAAGCTGTATTGAAGGATCATTTTCATCCACAACGATACATGATGGAGAATCTGACAGACGTTTTGAAAGATGAACATCTTTTACACGGTCACCTAACGCTTTCTTGATTTTTTCAACAACAGGCCTGAATTCTTTTTCCTTCTTTTCAGATTCTTTTTTGTCAATTCCAAGCTCTTCATCACTGCCTGCGCGGTTAACAGCCTTTAATTCAAAGTCCTTATACTTGTTCAGGGCCGGAATAACAATGTCGTCTATTTCATCAGCCATTATAAGAACTTCGAGACCTTTGCTTTTGTATGCTTCAAGCAGAGGCGAAGAACGCAGCTGATTTTCGTCTGTCCCTGTAATGTAGTAAATAGCCTTTTGTTCAGGCTTCATTCTTTGTACATAGTCTGCAAAACTAGTCCACTTGTCTTCACCGGTACCTTCTTCAGCAGTACTCTTAAAGCGGATGATTTCACAAAGTTCATCCCTGTTTGCAAAGTCTGAATATAAGCCTTCCTTAAGAGGACGGTTGTACTGTGAAACGAATTTGTTCCACTTCTTTTTGCCTTCATCATCCGTTTTTTGTGAAAGCTTTTTGAACTCGCCCAGCAACTTCTTTACGGATGAGGATTTAATATTCGTAAGGATCCTGTTCTGCTGAAGGATTTCACGGCTTACATTCAGCGGCAGGTCTTCCGAATCAATTATACCGCGAACAAAGCGCAGGTATGTAGGAAGCAGTTCTTTGTCGTCATCGGTTATAAAAACGCGCTTAACGTAAAGTTTTACACCGCTTTTGTAATCAGCCTGATACATGTCAAACGGTGCCGTTTCAGGAACATAGAACAGAGTTGTATATTCCTGCGTACCTTCGGCATGTGTGTGCACATACATCAAAGGGTCATTTGAATCATGTGATATAGTCTTGTAAAAGCTGTTGTAGTCTTCATCTTTCAAATCAGATTTTGAACGCTGCCAGAGAGCGTTTGCAGTGTTTATCTGATCAATTTTGCTTTCTTTTCCGGTTTCTTTGCCCTTGTCATCGTATTTTTTCTGGTCATAGTGCAAAAAAATAGGGAATGCGATGTGGTCGGAATAACGTTTTACAATGTCTTCAATCTTCCAGCGTGAAGCGTAGGAACTGTCTTCATCGTTAAGGAACATAACAACCGCGGTTCCGTTTCCAGTATCAAGACCGTATTTTTTTGAGTCTTCGCTGTCAAGCGCTATTTCTTCCATATCGTAGGAATTCGTTCCGTTGCTGCTCCAGTGGAATACTGTATCTGTTGCGGCTTTGCGTGTAAAAACATCAATTTTTGACGCAACCATGAATGCGGAATAAAAGCCAACACCGAATTGTCCGATTAACGCGGAATCCTTTTTTACGTCTGATTCAAGTTTATCAAGAAATGCTTTTGTTCCTGAGCGGGCGATAGTTCCAAGGTTATTGGAAAGATCTTCGCCGTTCATTCCGATACCATTGTCTTTTACAACGAGACATTTTTTGTCTTCATCAAAAGAAATATCTATTCGCGGTTCAAAATTAATGTTTTTGTATGTTTCATCTGAAACCGTAAGATATTTCAGTTTGTCCAGCGCATCCGAGGCGTTTGATACGATTTCACGAAGAAAAATGTCTTTATTGGAATAGAGGGAATGAATAATGAGCGTCAGAAGCTGATTTACTTCCGTTTGAAATTGATAAGTTGCCATTTTTGTAGACTCCGTTTTGAGATGAATATAGTTTTATATTAGCTTATGTTATAAAGATACTAATTACATTTTAAAAAGACAAGAGAATATGGTTTTGTATTTATTGGCGAAACTTTAACGCGTTATCTTTCGGTATACGGTTTTATGCGGTCTGTCCGCGTCTGCACCCAACTGCTTTCTGCGCCATTCAGCGTAATCCGACCAGTTGCCTTCAAACCAGATAACTTCGCTATTGTTTTCATATGCAAGAATGTGTGTACAAATTCTGTCCAGAAACCAGCGGTCATGGCTTATGCAAAGAACACAACCTGCAAATTCTTCGATGGCATCTTCCAAAGCGCGTATTGTCGTAACATCAAGGTCATTTGTCGGTTCATCCAAAAGAAGAACGTTACCGGCTTGTTTCAACATCATACCGAGGTTCAGACGGTTCCGTTCACCGCCGGACAAAACACCGACCTTTTTGTTCTGGTCAGGACCTGAAAAATTAAACCATGAACAGTATGCTCTGGAATTAACTTCACGCAGCTGTCCGTTAAGCGGTCTGCCTTTGTCATCAACGGCACCGAGTTTTATAATATCCAGACCGTCCGAAAGTTGTTCCCAAACGGTTTTATCAGGATCGAGCAACTGACGCATCTGATCCACATATACCAGTTTTACTGTACTGCCCACTTTTATCTCGCCGGAATCCGGTTTTTCTCCGCCGGGCTTTCCGTCAGCGCGTTCAACCGTTTGTCCTGCTGCATCCGCTATAAGTTTAAAAAGCGTTGTTTTACCTGCGCCGTTAGGACCCACAATTCCCACTACTGCTCCCGGCGGAACAATAAAGCAGAGGTTTTCAAACAAAAGTTTGTCGCCATAGGCTTTTGTGAGTTTGTCCGCTTCTATTACTGTATTTCCAAGACGCGGACCTGCCGGAATGGTGATTTTGGTATCTTTTATCTGGCCTTTGCCGGATTGCGATAAAAGTTCCTCATATTTTGTGATGTGTTCCTTGTGCTTTGCCTGACGGCCTTTCGCACTCATGTGAATCCATTCAAGCTCTCTTTTAAGGGCTCTTTGACGTTCACTTTCGCTCTTTTCCTCAAGCTCAAGTCGCTTTTGCTTTTGTTCCAGCCAGCCGGAATAATTGCCCTTGTATGGGATTCCCTCACCGCGGTCAAGCTCAAGAATCCAGCCCGCAACATTGTCAAGAAAGTAACGGTCATGCGTAATTGCGATAATTGTTCCCGGATACTGCTGCAAATGTCTTTCCAGCCAGGCGACGCTTTCGGCATCAAGATGGTTGGTAGGTTCGTCTAAAAGCAGAATATCGGGCTTTTGCAGCAACAGTCTGCAAAGGGCAACACGACGGCGTTCACCGCCTGAAAGAACGTCAACAACCTGTTCCGATGGCGGACAGCGCAACGCATCCATTGCAAGTTCCAGTTGTGAATCCAGATTCCAGGCATCAAGCGCGTCAAGTTTTTCCTGAATTTCAGCCTGTCGTGCGCAGAGCTTGTCAAAATCCGCATCAGGATCACCAAAGGCTTCGTTTACCTTGTCAAATTCTTCCAGAAGTGTCGTTGTTTCACTGACACCTTCACGGACAATTTCCATGACGGTTTTACCTTTTTCAAGCTCCGGTTCCTGTGGCAGATAGCCGATTGTGTAACCTGGTAGTATTGTTGTTTCCCCTGTAAATTCTGTATCAATTCCTGCAAAAATCTTCATCAGTGAGGATTTTCCTGATCCGTTTTCACCTATTATACCGATTTTTGCACCGTAATAATATGAAATACTTATGTCTTTTAAAACAGTTTTGGTGCCGTATGTACGGGACACTCTGTCCATTGTGTAAATTATTTTTTTGTCATCATATGTTGTTGCCATATTTGGATTTTAGCAAATATGAGAATAAACGTGAAGTAGGTAGAACAGTTAATTGAGAGACCGGACTACACGGAACCCCGTTAGATTATTACGACCGTAAATATTCAGTGACAAACGGGCTCGTACGGTTATCAGCGATGGAAAACTGTACCAGCTCCCTCCTCGGACTACACGGAAGTTTTCACCGGTTAATGATCCTTCCTTTGTGTCACTTTTTTTCTTTTCGTCCAGTTCATGATACTCATCCCAGCACCATTCCCAAACATTGCCGCTCATATCGTAGAGACCGGCTTCATTAGGCAGTGCTGTTGCGACCGGATGTGTTCTTGTCTTTGAATTTGAGGAGTACCAGGCGTATTGTTTTACCAGTTTCGCAGTTTCTTTTTTGTTATCTGCGGTGTCATGTCCGGAAAACGCTTTTTCATACCCATTCAGATTTACACCACTTATATTTGTTATAGCTGCGGAATTCGTCCCTCCAATGGCACACCACATCCATTCTTCTTCGGTTGGGAGTCTGTATCCGTTAGCAGTTCTATCCCATTCAACAGCGCACCAATCGAGATCGTTATCATTTGGAACTTTTCCCCAATCATCGGGATCTGAACTGCCCTTTATATAATATGCAGGTCTATAACCGTTCAACATGCTTAATCTGTTACAGAATATCAATGCTTCGAACCAGCTTACCATCTGTACGGGATTGTTAAGCTTTTCATTTTCATCGGAAGCAGTGATATAAGAATTGTCGCTCGGATCGTTTCCCATAACCGTAATATATGTACTGCGTGTAATTTCTGTTGTACTGACTTCAAGATCATTAGGAATTTCAGTAAGTGATTCGGGTAATTCCGTGCGCTGGTATTTTCCGGCACCCACTATTCTTGTATCAAATTTAAACCATTTGGCATACAAAGTAATATCATTGTTAATTTCGATTTTTATTTCGGGTTGACTGCCCTGTGATTCACTTATTGTATACATTCCGGTTATCGATGAATCTGTGCGGGAAGGTAATTTGTTCAAGTCTGTAATCGGATCAAGATTTTTGTTCTGCGTTATTACAGTAGTATTTGATGGTGATGAGAGTTCCTGCCAACGCGAAAACAGATTTTTTGAAGGCTTTGTATTTGCTTTTATGACGGACAGAACCGGAATCTTAAAAGAAGGGTCTGCATACCAGCCGCCGAATGCCCATGATTCTTTTTTTGGAACAGGGAGTGATGATTGTTTTGTTTCAACTGTGTATTCCTTCATGTATCCGGAAGGAAGATTGCCACCATTTGTATTATAGGTGATGTTGAAAGGAATAGGATCCCATTTTGCTATAAGGGTTGAATCTCCTGATATGGTAGAGCGTGTTGTGAATTGTTTTGTATATCCGCTATCAAGATACCATCCATCAAAGACATAATATTCGCGTTCAGAAACCGGAAGTTCCTTGATTTTCAGGTTTGAACTTGACAGGACAATCGGTGAACAGTCTGTTCCGCCTTTGCTGTCAAAAGAGATTGTGCATGACCATTTTGCGTAGTATTCTTTTGGTCCCATTGAACCTGCCGGTATGACGGTATCTGCTTTGCTGTAAAGATTTTTATCGTTGTACCAACCTGTAAATTTCCAACCATTTTTAGTTGGTGTAGGGAGCTTGATATTTGGAGATTCTTTTGTATATGTAAAAACATCACCTGTTTCTGCTGTACCACCATCCATGTGCAGTATAATGGGGTATTTGATGGGTTGCCATGTAGCATAAAGAGTTTTGTTTCCAGTGTTTCCTCGTTCAATTGTAAAAAAAGGTTTACCGGATGGAGTTTCTGCCCAGCCCGTAAATTCATATCCATCTTTGGTCAATTCTGGAAGGGGTGTTTCTTTTTCGATTGTATAGCTGTTCTGTTTGTAATATGAAAGATTTATACCTTCATTTACATACGAAATGCTGTATACTACAGGCTGCCATTGTGCAATATAGTCTTTGTTGCCTGCAGTTTCTGTCTTGAGCTGTTTTGTAAGTGAGGTACCGGCATTTTTTTCGTACCAGCCTGTGAATTCATAGCCTGTTTTTTCGACAAGTGGCAACTGTATGGTCTGATCTTCTACAGTGTATGTTTCTGGGATGTTCTGGTTATAAGTATAATTTCCGCCATTAGGGTTAAAGCTTATTGAATAAACAATTGGATCCCATGTAACGTTTATTGTGGCGTCTATGTCTTTACGCTTTACAAAAGTATAGCGAGTATTTGTCTGTTTGCGTACTGGTTCGTCAGTAACCTCTACTGTATCAACCTCATAACCTTTATCGCCGCGCATTGTAATTCTTATATTTTCGTTTTTGAGTTTTGCAAGATAAACCCTGCCGTGCAAAAAGCTTTCCCTTGTAATGAAAATACCTTCAAGAACACTTTCAAATTCAGCTGATACTGTAATATCTTCCGAAGGCATTACAAAAGTATCGCTTTCAATTACAGTCCTGCGTTCTTCTTCAGTTGTGTAGTGCAGGGACCCTGGAATCATCTCTTTGCCGTAAGCAGCTTCGGTTGTTAGGACAATAGACTCGCCGAACAAAGCTTCTTTTTTGTCTGCAATGATTTTTCCACCGGTAAGTTCTTGATCTATAGTGATGGAATGGGGAACAGGTTCTGTTTGTATTGGCATTAAAACATAAGTGTATTCAGGAACGTGTGCGCGAGAATTTGAATAATAATAGAATGCACCCGCACCGGCAATCAGAAGCAACAGAAGAATAATTATGACAATTATAGTTATTTTTTGTTTCTTTTTATCCATTTTTATCCTGAAAAAAAGGCTGTTTCTGGCAGCTTAAAACTGTCAAAACAGCCCTTGTAAAACATTACAGACCTGTATTTTTAATATCGGTAGAAAACCTGTTAAAGATTATCAAAAAAACCTTTTGCCTTAAGTAATTCTGCATTCAGGATTCCGCCGAGAGCTGCACCTCGTTTGGTATTGTGGCTCAACGCTACAAATCTTATATCAAATACCGGGCACTTGCGGAGTCTTCCGACGGAAACTGCCATACCTTTATCGGCTTCACGGTCGCGACGCGGTTGCGGTCTGTTTTGCTCGTGACGTACGATAATCGGGTGTTCCGGTGCGTTAGGCAGTTTGAGTTCCTGTGGAACTCCTTTAAAATTCGTCCATACACGTTCAATCTCTTCGAGGCTCGGTTTTTTGTCTTCCGGTAAATCGAATTCGAGAGAAACACAGGCTGTGTGACCGTCAATAACAGGCACTCGGTTACAGTGTGCTGCAACGAGCGGACCTGCTGCGTTTTCAATCTTGCCGTTCTTAACAGTACCGAGTATTTTGAGACATTCTTTTTCGGTTTTTTCTTCTTCACCGCCAATGTAGGGAACAACGTTATCAATCATATCAAAGGATGAAACACCGGGATAACCTGCACCGCTGACAGCCTGCATTGTTGTAACAATCATGCGTTTAACGGGGTAGCCTGCCTGCTGAAGAGCATAAATCGGTGCCATGTATGATTGAAGCGAGCAGTTCGGTTTTACTGCTATAAAGCCTTTACTCCAACCGTGATGTTTCTGTTGTTCGGCGATAATGTCAGTATGCTGCGGGTTGATTTCAGGAATCAGCATCGGCACATCATCTGTCCAGCGGTTTGCACTTGCGTTTGAGACAACCGGAATACCTGCTTCTGCATAAGCAGCTTCAAGTGCCTTGATAGTGTCTTTGTCCATTTCGAGTGCACTGAAAACGAATTTGCACTTGCCTTTTGCGGCGGAAACATCATTTGCGTCCTGCACGATTAAGTCTGCTACACCTGCAGGAATATTTGCGCCGATAAGCCAGCGGTTTTCAACTGCGTCTTTATAAGCTTTGCCTGCTGAACGCGGACTTGCTGCGACATAAGTAACTTCAAACCAAGGGTGATTTTCCAAGTTTGCTATATAACGCTGTCCTACCATTCCGGTTGCGCCTAAAACACCTACCTTTATCTTTTCCATATACTTTCCTCTAATTAATTAAAAATCTGTTGTTAAAAACAGTTGCCTAAAGATTACAGTCTTTTAAGGCTTTTTTTACAATTTCCTTTGCATTGTCATTGATTTCTACCAAAGGAAGACGTAAACCGCCAGCTGGCATACCTCTTAAGTTCATGGCATATTTTATTGTGGCAGGATTACCGTCTGCAAAAGCGGCCTTAAAGAAAGGAAGCAGTTTATAGTGCATTTCACGGGCTTCCTTTATATTGTCTTTTAGAGCCGCTTCAACCATTTGTATCATAGGTTTTGGTGCAAGGTTCGAAACAACAGAAATAACCCCGTCGCCACCTGCAGCGATTAATGGAAGTGTAAGACTGTCGTCTCCGCACAATATAGAAAAATCTGGTTTTGTTCTACCAAGACGTAATATTACTTCCATCATTTGTCCCACATTGCCGGATGCTTCTTTTACACCGGCAATATTCGGTAATTCTGCAATGCGGCACAATAAATCGGTAGAAATATTGATGCCTGTTCTTCCCTGAATGTTATAAACAATAATAGGAATACCAATTTTTGAAACAGCTTCAAAATGACGGAAAATACCTTCCTGAGATGGTTTGTTATAATAAGGCGTTACAACAAGGGCATAGTCTGCTCCCATTTTTTTTGCGCGCTCTACATATTTTACTGCGTCACTCGTATCATTTGAACCGCAACCCAGAATAACCGGTATGTCGCGTTTTATTCCCTGTTTTGAGAGTTTTTCTTTATATGTTTTTACTTCTGAAATAACAATTTCAATAAGTTTTTCTTCTTCCGGAGTTTCGTCCAATGTAGGAGTTTCTCCGGTTGTTCCCAGCGGAACAAGACCTGTAATTCCGCTTTCCAGCTGAAAGTTGATGAGTTTTCTCCAGCCTTCATAATCAATCTCGCCGTCTTCAAACATGGGTGTTACCAAGGCTGTGAACACACCGCGAAGCTTTGACATACTAATGCCTCCAAGCATTTTTGCGTATAGTTTTTAATATACAAATTATTGCATTTTTATGCAAAAATGACAAGCACAGCTAATTAAAGAACATCTTTAAAGTGTTTTTGTATTTCCAAAATCCAAAATGATGCTGAAATTTATGGACTTGCAAACTTTACGCTGTGTGCTAGAATTAGAGCATCTGCATTATGGAGAGGCTATGTTCACTAAAGAAAGAAATACATTGATTTTTAAAAAGGGGAATGAAACTTTGATGATAGAGCCCTGGGGCAGAAACAGCCTGAGGGTACGCTCAACGCTCGAAAGCGTTTTTACTGATAAAGATTGGGGTCTTACGGAAAAAATCAGCAAAACCCGCGCTGTGATTACTATTGACGGCACCGGCGCGCAAATCACAAATGGAACTCTGTCCGCACGGCTAAATAATAACGGCGTTCTTTCTTTTTATGAGGAAGATAAACTTTTGTTCCGCGAATATTTCCGCTGTTACGATCCCTCTGCCACCCCTCATTCCTGTTGTACAAAAGTAATTGCGCGCGAATACAAGGGGCTTCCCGGCGGCGGCTATAAACTCACCGTACGCTTTGAGCCGAATGATGGAGAAAAAATTTTCGGCATGGGGCAGTATCCTGTACCGTATCTCGACATGAAAGGCTGTTCTCTTGAACTTGCGCAGCGCAACAGCCAGATTTCCATTCCGTTCGCGCTTTCATCGCTCGGTTACGGCTTTTTGTGGAACAATCCAGCGGTTGGTCACGTCAGCTTTGCCAAAAACCTGACGGAATGGACTGCTGAAAGCACAATGCAGATAGACTACTGGGTTACCGCAGGCGAAACTCCTACGCAGATTCTTGAACAGTTTACCGACGCAACTGGGCGTGCTCCGGTTATGCCGCCAGAATACTTGGGCTTTTGGCAGTGCAAGCTCCGCTATCGCACTCAGGACGAAGTGCTTTCCGTTGCCCGCCGGTACAAGGAACTCGGCATTCACCTTGATGTGATGGTAATCGACTTTTTTCACTGGCCGCGACAGGGGGACTGGTGCTTTGATCCCGAATACTGGCCTGATCCAAAGGCTATGTGTGACGAACTGCACGCAATGGGAACAAAGGTAATGGTTTCGGTCTGGCCCTCGGTCGACAAAAAAAGTTCGCATTATTACGAAATGCTGGACAAAGGCTATCTTGTACGCACGGAACGCGGTTCAAACCAGACCTACGATTTTAACGGCGACTGCCTAACTTTTGACGCCACCAATCCCGAAGCTCGCGAGTACGTGTGGAACATCTGCAAAAAAAACTACGCCGACTACGGCATTGATATGTTCTGGCTGGATAATGCCGAACCGGACTACAGCGTTTACGACTTTTGCAATTACCGCTATCAGCTTGGCACGGCGCTTTCGTGCTCAAACATCTATCCAAAGCTATATAGTCAGACTTTTTATGACGGCATGAAAGCCTCCGGGAAAAAAGCCTTCGTCAATCTTGAACGCTGCGCCTGGGTCGGTTCGCAAAAATACAGCCAGGTGCTTTGGAACGGAGATGTGCAGTCATCGTGGGAGTGTTTGCAGGATTCAGTTATGGAAGGCTTGAACATAGGTCTTGCCGGAATCCCGTGGTGGACAACGGACATTGGCGGCTTTATGTACGGTAATCCGAACGATCCAGCCTTTGTGGAACTACTTATCCGCTGGTTTGAATTTGCTGTTTTTACGCCGGTTTTGCGTTTGCACGGCGATCGCGATCCGCACAATATTCCGCCACTAGACAAAGATCCAGAGCGCGGATACGGTGGCGGCTACCTGTTTACCGGTCAGCCCAACGAAATTTGGTCTTACGGTAACAAAGCTCAGGAAATAATGGAAGCGCAGATACAGCTCCGCGAAAGCCTTAAACTGTATATTTCGGAAATGATGAAAGAAGCCGCAAAAAACGGTAGCCCTCTAATGCGTGCAATGTTCTACGAGTTCCCAAACGATGCCAAGTGTTGGGAACTGACCGATCAGTACATGTTCGGCAGCAAATATCTTGTAGCACCGGTTCTTCAAGCAAAAGAGAAAGAACGCAGCGTATACCTTCCTGCGGGAACGTGGGAGAACCTGCACACAAGGGAAATGATTGAAGGTGGCAGAACTGTTACCGTTGCCACACCGCTTGAACAGATTCCTGTATTCGTAAAAAAGTGAGAGTGCAATGAAAAGACAAACACAGATTGACCAAAAAGCATTCGAGCCGAATGAGGGCTTTATAAAGAATTTTCAGAAACTCATCAAGAATACAGTTATTCCGTATCAGTATGAGGTTTTGAATGATACTGCGGCTGACAATACTGAAAAAAGCCACGTTATTCAGAATTTTATCAACGCCGGTAATGTTCTTGCCGGAAAAGAAAGTGGAGACGGTTTTTACGGCATGGTATTCCAGGACAGCGACGCTGCCAAGTGGATAGAAGCGGCAGCCTACGCGCTTGCACTCTTTCCCGACAAAAACCTTGAAAAAACCGTAGACAGCCTGATAGATATCATCGCCGCCGCACAAGACAAAGACGGTTACCTTGATACATATTTTACCGTAAAAGACAAGGATAGGCGCTTTCAGAACCTGCACGACGCGCATGAGCTGTACTGTTCCGGTCACATGATGGAAGCTGCGTGTGCTTACTACGAATCTACCGGTAAGCGTAAACTGCTTGACGTTATGCTCAAGAACGCGGAATGCGTGTATAACACATTTGTAAACGGAGATGAGTTCAAAAAAACTGCCTATCCCGGACATCCCGAAATAGAGCTTGCGCTTATGAAGATGTACCGTACGAGTGGCGACAAACGTTGTCTTGAACTTGCAGAACATTTTGTAAATGTACGCGGAGTTGACACAAAGTATTATGAAAAGGAAATGGAACGCCGCGACTGGAATGTTTGGGGCGGTGAATCCATTGACAATGCGTATCATCAGTCGGATATGCCGGTTCGTGAGCAGAAAGACGCAAAAGGGCATGCCGTACGCGCCGTTTACCTGTATACGGCAATGGCTGATTTGGCGGGAACAACGGGCGATGCGGAGTTGCTCGCCGCCTGCCGGCGCTTGTGGGAAAGCATTACAAAACGCCAGATGTACATTACAGGCGGAATAGGCTCAACCGTGCTCGGCGAAGCCTTTACCGTTGACTATGATTTGCCGCCCGACACCGCATACTGCGAAACATGTGCCTCAATAGGACTTATCTTTTTTGCGTCACGTATGTTGGAAAACGACTTAAACTCAGAATATGCCGACATCATGGAAAAGGCGTTCTACAATACCGTACTCGGCGGAATGCAGCAGGACGGCAAACGCTTTTTCTATGTTAACCCGCTCGAAGTTGTTCCCGGTATTGCGGAAAAAGCGCAGACACACCGCCACGTTCTGCCCGAAAGACCTGCCTGGTACGCATGTGCCTGCTGTCCACCGAATGTGGCACGTCTTGTTTCGTCATTCGGAAAGTACGCATACGGCGAAAATGAAACTACTCTGTTCTGCCACCTGTACGCGGCAGGAACGGTAAAGGCTGAAAACGGCATGAGGGTTCGCTGCGAAACAGCTTATCCATACGGTTTTACCGTTTCGTATACAGTAGAAGAATGTGCAGAAAACAGCACACTTGCAGTCCGCATTCCGGGTTGGAGCAGAATTTGGGAAGTTTCAAAAAACGGTGCGCCGCTCCTTGGCGAAGATTCCTCCACTGCACAAACCGTAGACAATGTTGTATTAAAAGGCGGATACGTTCATATTCCTGTTAAAAAAGGCGATAATATAAACCTTGTTCTCGACAAGCGTCCGTACTTTGTTTATCCGTCGCAAAGAATCCCTGATTTGTGCGGTCAGGCGGCGGTCTGTATGGGACCGCTGGTGTTCTGCGCGGAAGGCAAGGACAACGGTAATGATGTGCTTTCGCTAATGTTCAATACCGAAAAACCGATAGAAGTATCGTTGAACAAAAACTCCGCGATGCTTGCCGTTTCAGGTTTCAGGATAAAGGGAACCGATGATTTGTATTCGGATCAAAAACCGGAAGCTATACCGCAAACAATATGGATGATTCCGTATTATCTTTGGGGGAACAGAGGTGTAAATCAGATGAAAGTGTGGTTTCCTTACAGAATGGGGTGTTGATTAATAATGGGATTTAAAAATACGTTTTTGCATTTGGCAAGACTGGTTAAACACGGACAATTTCACAGAATAGGTCCTCTAGTATTCAGATATGACGATTATAGAAAGTTTGATGCTTTGCACCCATCAGAAGAAGATTTGTTGCGACAGAGAAGTTGCAGGTCTGGAAGACAGTATCGTTATGCTATTTTAATTACCGCAGAGAGCAATGATACAAAAAAAACCGATGTTACCATTTGTTCCGTAAGAGAACAGACTTATAGCAATATTGAATACAAAGTATATTCTGAGTTACAGGATATAAAGGGTTATATTGCATCAGTTAATACAGATTATATTGTCTTTACAAATGAAGGAGATATCTTATCCAAGGGAGCTTTGTGGTCTATTAATCGTTATATCAATCATACCAAAGCGGAGTGTCTGTACACTGATGAGAAGAAATATGAGATGTCGTTTGATGATGAAAATGAATTTGTCTTTAAGCCCGATTACG
>JAEEGJ010021289.1_pt1 | contig 13982 bp, 16 predicted proteins | sample 8958761 | NCBI WGS metagenome assembly JAEEGJ01 (sample SAMN16246546, study PRJNA631951) | gut metagenome | biome: gut microbiome; feature: rumen; material: RS-attached | host: Bos | place: Iran: Karaj | collected 2018-10 | reverse complement strand
AATTATACCACACCACACCAGAACGCTAAAAAAGCCCCTTTAAAACGCTCTCAGAGCTATGCATTATAATCTTGTAACAATGCACAAACAAAGAGACTATATTACATAGTAAATTCTGTTATACATATAGTTGAAAACTTCTGTACAATGTGTATAATAGAATGTAGGGAGGTGATATAAAATATATGTATCTCACTGACGTTATAACAAACTCGGGCTATTAAATTTAAGAGGTGTTAACAATGGATATTGTAAATATTATTTCTAACGTAGGTTTTCCTATTGCTTGCGTGTTTGGTTTAGGTTGGTATGTAAAGTATGTGACCGATAAACACGAACAGGAGATAAAAGACCTAAGAGAGACACAGGAGAAAACGAACGCCGAAAACAGACAGGCTCTTGAAAATAACACAAGAGCTATACAGGAGCTTGTGTTTTATCTCAAAGGAAGTGATAATAAATGAACAGTCCTTACATGGGAGACTTTAGAGTCACACAGGAATACAAGGGGTCAAATCATGACGGCTTAGACCTCGTAGGGATTGACTCAAAAGAGATACACTCAACAGTAAATGGTATAGTCCACTTTGCAGGGTGGGAGAACTCAGCCAATAAAAAGCAAGGTTTTGGACAGTTTGTATGTATAAGAAGTAATGACGGAGACTATTATTATTATGGTCATTTATCAGAGATTAAAGTTAAACAGGGCGATACAGTAAAGATAACTGATATCATCGGCATAGAGGGTAATACAGGATTTAGTACAGGCTCTCACTGCCATTATTGTATTAGACCGCAGTTCGCCGCAGGTAATAGCCGAAATGTATCTTTAATATCTGGTATACCTAACGAAATAGGTGTATATAATGACGGTTATAAACCCACATCAAAACCCTCTAAAGAGTCCATAGTGATATCTTTAGGAGGTAAAAATTATAGAATTACGGAGGTATAAAAAATATGAAAATTACAGACGTTATCTCAGTTGTTAAAAGTGGTATTGCTCAGTTAACAGCGGCTAATTATTTTAGTGCTGAGACCCCAGAACTCACAGAGACAGATACAGCGGCTATTGTAGAGTTAGGCAACTCTCTGGAGAACTATGACAAAGGTGTCGATATTTTCTTAAAGGCTTGTGTCGATACACTTACAACTATGAAAATTGACAGTCGTAAATATACGGCAGTTCTCCCCTCTCTCTTTGTAGATACCTACGAGTGGGGCGGTTTTAGGGAGCACGTTGTTATGGGTCTCTCTGATATCCTCGCTGACGAAATGTACCCTGTAAATGGTTTTATCGACTACAACGCAGAGGGCGGAGATGATGAGGCAGTCAGAATAGCAGGCATTGAACACGGTACATTTAAACCCTCCGCAACATCAAAATTTTATGATGAGGCTAAACCATTTATGGTTGCTCTGTCAACTATCAGAGACCAGTTATTCACAGCGGTTAAAAGTGATAACCCTCTCAGAGACCTTAACAGAATACTCTCTGCTATGCAGGTCTCAGTAGATAATACAATTCAGTTAGAGGCAGAGATAACAGCCCTTTACACTGTCTCCTCTGGCGCGGCTCGTGCTATCGCTCTCGGTAATGAGATACCACTTGTAACAATGTACAATGCAACAAGAGCAACAGGCGGCGAGCAGACTACAACAACTACATATAGTGTTGTTGGTTCTGCGCCTGCTGACTGGGCTACAACATATGTGAACTACTTTACATATGACGATAACGGTTATATAGTACCAATTACAGGAGCCTCCGCCCCCACATTTGCAAGTATTACGGTACTGTCAGCGGCTAACGTTCCCACAGTTACAGGGGTACTCGTTCCGCAGGGTGAAAAGGCTCTTGATAATGATGACTTTGTTGCATTTATGCTTGAAACTATTGCCAATACAAAGGACGAGTTTAAGAGGTTCTCAACCGCATACAATAATCATGAACATATCACGTTCTCAGATGACCCCAGAGTCATTATGCTTGCAAAGGTTGCTAATAGAGCAAAGTTTGGAGTCAGAGCAAACACATACAATGAGGAACTCCTCGGCATTGGTAATTATGAAAAAATTTCGGGTTGGCAGGCTATCGCAGGTGATAACACAAGACCCTTTGATTTTAATACTCTTGCAAGTATCAGTATGACAAAGGCGAGTGCTACAAAGCTCGGTTTCACACTCGCAGAGGGTGCAACAGGTCTCACACTTAATAATATTGTAGGTATGATATACGACCGTTATGCAATGGGAGTATCACTCGATAAGAAAAAGGTCACAAGCAACTACACCGCCTCACAAGACAAAATCAACACATACCACCATCTGTTAAAGAATATGATAATTGACGATAACTTTCCTATCGCAGTATTTACACTCAACTAAAATATAGCCCCTCTTTTCGAGGGGCTTTTTCCAAAGAGAGGTGTTATAAATGAATAACAAACAGCTTTTAAAGTTTAAGAATAGCAATAATTATCTGAGACACTTAGTAAACTTAATGAGTCTAAACTGTAACCAGTTTATTTATGAGGGTCTCCCCGACACTATCCCTCCAGAGTTTTTAGAGTTCTATTTATCAATCAATGGGTCTGTTGCATTTGGCAAGGTCAAAGAGCTTAATAATGATGATATCTACATAGCAACAGGCAGCTATAATGGCAATTATAATGGTTATCTCCCCGAGGAGTATACAGCATGTGTGACAGGTTTAGGTGAGATAACGGGTAAATGGTACGGAGACAAAAAATCTATAGTCGTAGGTAAAAACAATATTCAAGGCTCTCCCGAGTTTGATATACCATTTACCGCAGAGGTACTGTCTCAGATAGATATATCAGAGCGTTCTAATGTAACATTTTCGAGAATGGCAAGACTCCCCTACGCAGATGATGACAAGCAAAAAACAGCTATCGAGAGTGCGATAAAATCAATTATACAGGGTGACCCGTTTGCAGTAGCAACCAGAGGAGATATAAAGCAGATTTTTGAGGAGTTCTTAGACGGCAGAACGGCAGAGGGCGAAAAGTTTCTTGACCTCGTAGACCCCGACAAAATAAACGGTCTCCAGTATTTAAACCAATATCATGATAATATTATGAAAAGGTTTTTAGCTCGCAGGGGCTACATGGTACAGACCACAAGCAAGCTCGCACAGCAAACAAACGCAGAAATACACGGGTCTGACAGTTACGCTCTTTTATATCCTCTCGAACAACTCCGACAGCGTGAAAAGATGATAAAAGAAGTCAATAGTCTTTTTGGTCTCTCTGCCTCTGTTCGCTTTAATGATATTCTCGCAAAGGTTTTCAAGGACTATTTTGCAGAGCCAGAGGAGACAAAGACCGAGGAAAAGACAGAGGAGTCCCCAGAGGGTGAGACCGAGGAGACTACAACGGAGGAGGTCAAGGACGATGACGAGAATAATTGATATTAAGAAAATTTTACCACAGTTAAACACTCAGATCTACAGCACTATTTTTGATATCACTATTGATAATACCGAGGTACTGTCTACAACTGATTTTATGCACGAATTAGAGTATATGTACTATGATATGAGCTATATCTCACACCAGAGCGCAGACAAAGACCTTATAGCGTTTATTATGCTATGGGATATATACAAAAAACGTCATATAGACGAATGGACTAAAATTTTTGAGTCTGTAGCTCTCACAGAGGCAGAAAACTACAACCCTATGAACACATACGGGGAGACAAAAACAACGACCCCAAATCTAACAAACTCCTCAACAACTACCTACGGCAGAGTTTTGACAGATGTAATAGACTCGACAGACACGCTCTCGCATGGTAAAGTAACTACAGACCAAACTAACACCTATGACGGTACACTCAGAGACAGTGATAAAAGTACAAACAGCGGTTCAGACACTCGTTCTATTGATAATACTACCACAAGTACAAACAGTGGTACAGACTCAAATACAACAACTACTACAGGAACAAATACGGAGACCAAAACAGGATATAATACAAACCCAGTTGACAGCCTCCAGAGGTTTATAGACTTTAGCTTTAAAAACAACCTCAGAGACCTTATTATAAATAACTTTGTCAGAGAGTTCCTGTTCTATAACAACGAAAACGGGGAGGGCGGTATAAATGGCTTTTTCTATTGATATAGGATATACAACAGACAATATAACTAAAGTCAATAAGAATGTATCATGGTTAACAGGTGAGGGCGGAGTATCTATCCACCCTCAGAGCGTTATAAATCAGTTAAACCCTGTATTTATCATTGACTATAACGCCTCATATCTGACAGCTAACTATGTCAAGGCTACGTTTTTAGGCAGGTCATACAATGCGCTTATATCTATAGACACGGCAGGCAGAGTGATATTGACTTGTAGTGTTGATTATTTAGCTTATGACTTTTCAAACTGTAAAATAACTGTAACAAGAAATGAGAACGCAGGTATAAACGATATACCAGATAACAAACTACCTGTACTGCCTAATGAGGTAGAGACTTATTATATAACTGTAGATAATGATAAAATCAATAGCTCTGCAAATCTGTCAACCTCAAAGAGCTATGTATTATGTGTAATTTCGGGAGGTGTTAGCTATGGCAGTTAATACGAGTGTTTACGGTACACCCGAACAGTGGATTAATGCGGGTTTTCAACAGGTGGCTATTGTAGATAAAAATAAGTGGGCTTATTTTCAAGAGGTTTTTCCCTCTTTTGGTTTAGCCTCTGGTGTTTCAGCAGGCAAATTGTCATATACACAAGGCATTGATAATAGTTTAAGTTACTGCGGTTTAGGCTCTGTTTGTGCTTTGTCTAATCTTGCTTATGTTACAAAAAGCGGTAATACTGTATCAATATCAGATTATCAAGAGAGAAGTGTAACGAACTTTGCTTTTTTCGACCAGCCACGAAACATCGAAATAGGACAGTCAAGCACCTTTTTTACAGATAGACTTTATAATTTTACATGGGAGACCGCAGGCGCTGATAATTTTAGAGAAAATTATAACGGTATTTTAGCACCCTATACACTCATAAACCCTAAAAATATTGTTTTTTTAATTCGAGTAACCGCTTATAACTCTACTTTTACACATGATATAAACAAAGTTACATTAAAAGAGTATTTAACCTCATATAAAACTACATACCCAAATATTGGATATGTATTTATAGAGCCATATATAGGTGATATATCTTTAACAAGTATAAGAGAATTAAACGCAGGTCTGACCTCTAACCCAAATTTTAAAGCGTTTCAATTAGGGCTGTTAGATGAGTATATAATTAATAGTAAAAATATAAGATTTTTTGCATATGACTTTTGGAATATGCCTGTATTTGGTAATTTTTCCCCTACTTTTTCTCTCCCACATTCAGATGATGATACACCATTCGGTATAGTTGCATATACTCCAAATAGTAAAGAGCATATAAAAATAGTGCAACAAGGTGAATATCCGTATGGTGCAAAATATTATACAGAGTATTACCCAGAGTTTGAGGAGGATATCTTAAAAACAGTTGCTTGTTTTGGTATGTATTTTACCCCCGATTATTTAACAGCTTATGGAGGTTCTTTAACATCTGCTCAGATGTATATAGGCGTTTTAGATGAGGACGGAGTTGGCAGGGGCAAATATTTTAAAGGCGCGGACACTGTTCGAGCACCGCAGGCAGACTCAGCTTTTAAAGATATGCACACTATAGACTATGACCCCGAGGGAGTCCACATAGACTATGATACCTCCTCACACTATGGCATTTTAAGCTATTACAACTTTAACAAGATGTACAGTGTCACAAATGAGCAGGTAGAGCTTTTATACAGAGAACTCACAGCGGCTATGAGTGCAAAACCTAACGATATGACAGAGACAGACTACAGCAAAGGAACGTTTTTAACAAACGACCCTATAGACTGTATTATCTCTCTGAGAAAATATCCTATCACGTCAACAACCTCCTCCAGTTCTGTACACGATATATATTTTGGCGGTTATAAGTCAGACCTCTCCGCCCCCTATGCAAATAACGCTGAAACTATAAGATATAATTTTACAGGTACAAAAGCGTTTATATCCAAATTCGGCGGAGGTTTTCTTGATAAAGAGGGTTATACTACGGCAGAGCTTTTTGTCCCGTTCTGCGGTTCTGTTAAACTGCCTGTAAATGAATTTATTGACCGCACACTGTCAGTAAAATTGGTAGTCGATTATCTGACGGGTACATGTACAGCCTATATAGAGTTAGACGATATACCCCGTATGACAATAAACGGCTCTATCGGTGTCGATGTACCTGTAACAGGTATACAGACAAATGACCTCCAGAACACTATTAACCGTAATATTGCAAACCTTAAAACAGCCCAGATAACCGCAGGTATGACCGCACGGTCTGGGGCAAGTATAGCAAGCGGTTCTGGTTCTGCCTCCTCTGCTATTATGTCAGCTATCAATATGATAAATCCTATAGCGATAGCCAATAAAATGGATAGTACAGAAAAAGTCCTCATTTCGAGAGATATAGCAGAATATAACCTATACCATACAGAGATACCATTTAAGACAGTCTCGGCAGGCGATGCTTTAACCGCAGGTATGGGCGAATGGAGTTGTAGACTGTCAATTACAAGACCCGTACTCTCTCCAGACTATTTAAACGACCCCTCAGTTTATGCTAAAACAATAGGCTATGCCTGCTTAAAAACGGGTAAAGTCTCAGACTTTAGCGGCTTGACTGTAGGTACTATAGATTTGTCGGGTATCAACTGCACTGACAAAGAAAAAGCTATGATAATACAGGCTTTTAAGTCTGGGGTTTATCTATAATAAAAGCCGCCCTACATTTAGGGCGGTCTTTTTAATATATTCCCAGTTTTCGCACACTTGTCAAGTAACTGTCTACAAATGCACCTACATCATTAGTTGCATAGTATACTCTGTTCTGTCTGAAACAATTTCTTATTATCTGTTCAAGTCTGCCATGACCTGTTTTATATCGGTATCTGGGGTCTGTTCTCTCCTCTGCGGTCAATATGATACTGTCTTTATATGTGTTAGTAGCCCAGTGAGCAAAACAACAAAGCCCCAGAGTATCATGATTAACAAGGTCTAACCTCACATATTTATTGGAGTATTTGATATATATTTTCTGATAGATATAAATATACTCACCGTCTGGGATATGTTGATAGTTAGCTATTGCCCAGTCATCGCCTGTGATAGCTGATAGTTTAGGATTTGGAAAACCATAGTATAATACCTTGTCTATCTCATCTTGTCTCTTAGCGGCGGCAGGTTGTTCAATACGCTCGACTAATACCTTTGTACCTACTTCGGAAGTTATAATAGCCTTGTCGCCTGCTCTCATTTTTTGCACCTCATCGGAGATACAAAATTCTTTAAAATAGATATGGTACATATCAATTGTATTGGCAAGCAAAAATATGAGTGTTGACTGTCTGAGTCTTTTTATCGTAGATATTAAATTAAAGAAGTCTACAAACGAGTTAGGATAAACCACAGAGCCGATAAACTCATCATATATAATGATATCGGCTACAGGGTCATTCAGCACTGACTTGACATCTTCCGCACTCTGTATGCTCTGCATATAACAGAACGCCTGTAAACACTCATCAATGATATCACCGTTTTCATTTCGTTTGCAGAGATACCACCCTTTTGCTTGATACTTGACAGAGTTATATTGACCCTCTGTAATTTTTTCTATGTAGCCATTAGCTATAATAGTATCAAAGAGTTTTTTACTATTTCGAGGGGCTATCATATCATCTCGCTCTCTGATATAATATGTATGAGTACCATAGAGCCAGAACATTATTAACCCGTATAATAAATAGTTTGTAGTTTTTCCGACACGTCTTTTGCTCATTCCTATATACCACTTGACATTATTGTCAATAGTCATAGTCTTAATTGTAGGTGTCGGGTCGTATACGTCTTTAGGGCATTTTAGAGCCTTATACGCTCGTATTATTTTGTTCCAGTCGTATAATATACCTAACTGAATATTGTTATCAATATACTTGACTTGTTCCATTCTTACCGCCTCCGATAGTTTCATTTATAAATTTGAGGTATGAGAGGTATAGAGGTTTCATAACAAGAGTGAATGATGTTGGGTAAAGAGTGCAAGAGCTATACTCTGTGACCTTTTCACCAGCTACAAAAAACTCCATTAACACATCATGGTATTTTCTGCCTAATTTTACTTTGTCCTGTTCGTCCATATCCTCACTATAAACTGTAAAGTCCATAAGGTTATCGAACGTTAAATACACATCGTTACCAGTCCTTTTGCAAAACTTCTCTAACGAGCCTTTAGGGAGACCTGCGACAGCTGTTTTGATGACTTTTTTCTTTGGCAATTGTAACTCTTTTATATAACGTTTAGACCCCAGAGTCTTAAAGTTTATAAAGGTATCTGTAAAGCCGTGTGAGTCATCGAGTGCAATATTATCAAACTGACCGAGAGACCCGAGCGACTTGTGATACTTTTCGGGGAGTCTTGCAAGGACTCGTTTTGATACCCATTTATTCCACTTGTCAATTATATGTAGGTGTTTTTCTGGGTTGATAAAATAGAGACTGTCTGTATCACAGTATATAGTGTCATTTGTCTGCACTATCTTGTCTCCTCTGTCAAAGCTCTCCGAGTCCTCCCCTACAGCGTGTATGACGTTGAGCAGGTTCATTCTCGCAAAGGCTGAGGTAAATATGCCCCAGTACGGGGAGAGAATAAAAGACTGTGTGCAGTCGTTGAAGTCTTTTCGAATGCAGTCCTCTCTCTGTAGCCCCGAGAGGTTTTCAACTCTGTTTTCAACACTGTGTTGAACCGTTTTGACGTTACCGAAAAAGATTTCGGTGTCTATATCTAATGACATATAACCAGAGTCATAAACCTCATTACTAAATGTATAATTTGAGTATACAGGCTGTTTACAGCAAAGACCGTAAAAGGTATTAAAATTTATCTTGTTTAAGAGATAATCAGTCTCAGCCCCTTTGACGTGTTTAAGCTCCTGTTTTTTTCTGCCTGCCTCCCAGAGGGGTATTAACAAATAATCTGGGAGTTTACCAGCCTTTGCTCTGAGAGCCTTTAAAACGGTCATTTTTGACCACTTGTAAAACTTCTTATAGATTATATAGTCGCAGTCTGTCAAGCAGGCTGTGAGCCTGTCAGCGTGATATATACGCCCGTTATCCTCTGTAATGTTTTTCCCCTGCACTTTGCTCTTTGACTCTATACAATAATCATTTGTGGTCTGGAAGTTTTCAAACTCTATGATAAAAATATATCGGTAGTTCTCAAAGTCTGGGCTGTCATAACGGAGGTCAAGTTTATCAATATCTCCCGTAAACTCCTCAAAACGCCCCATAGGATAATTAAAAGCAGTCATAACAAAGGGATAAGAGGAGGTATAGTCAAAACCTCCGACTCTGCATTGCACACCAAAGGGGAGATAAACGGGAGAACTTGTGTATCTTGCGTTACTCTTTGCGATACCTCCCCGATAGAGCCATTTATAAAAATCATAGCATTGCACTCCGTCTATCTCTCTGCCTTTTACAGGTAACTCACTGCATATATCATCATACGGGGTAAAGTGGGAGGGGTCTACTAATCCTTTGACTTTTCTTTTCAGCCCGTTTACACGGTATTCAAAACCAAATATATGCCCGTGTATCCTCTTTAAAATGTCATAGTCTGAGGTAGTGTCATTATGCCAGTTCTCCCACTTCTTTGACCCTACAAACTCCTCACCATATAGCAGGGCGGCTTTTTCTACCTTTTTTGAGAGTATCTGAGTATTAGTGTCGGGTATAAAGTCATAGAGGTTGTATATCTGCTCTGCAAAGTCTGAGAGGATAAACACATCATTAAATATATATCGTTCCTCTTTGCGTGTTATAGGGGTCTTAAAGTTTCGTATAACGCTATGGTCTATATCCTCTTTTGTTTTACGGTGTTTTGTCTGGTATGTGTCTGCGAGTTTTTCCAGTGACATATTTGTCATAGTAAAACTGTCATGTAAGTATATATGACCCTCGGCGAGGTATTTAATAGGGCGGCGGCGAGACTTACCAAAAAAGGTATTGCTATCTATGTTGACTCTATGCTTTAGATATGAGGTCTCATAGTCTAAATTATGCACATAAGTCAAGATGACCTCAGACCGCCCCAGATTGAAAAGTTTAGGGAGTTTAATAAAAAACTCCCGTACATGAGACCATAGGCGAAAACGTATTCCGATACAGGAGGCTTTACCCTTTGGTCTTATACTGTACTGCGCAACGTACATAGCCGAGTAATAGTCTTTAATACCCGTCACAAGGTTGCAGGTGTTTACAGTACTTGTTTCGATATCAAAACCACAGCAAAAATTAGGGTATGTGTAGAGGGGCTTTGTTTTCTTTTCTCCCGTCTGGATCTCGTAGTATCTTGAACCACATTTGATTTTAGTATCTGGGTCTAACTCTCCGATATAATCTTTTATGGTTTTCCAGTCTGTTTTGTTTAGTTCCTCATAATAGTATATGTAGTCATAATGTTTGCTGTCTTTTGTCATATCGTTTCGTTTATACATATACTATCACTCTCACTTATTCCTCAAGGCTGTAGAGGTAGTCTGTTAACGTTCCTCTATAAGCATCCTCTATTTCGTCTACAGTCATTTTACCAGACTGTATATTAAACATTAAAGTCTTTATATTTGGGTCAAGGTCTCTGCCTGCTAAGTCTCTTATCTCCTCGATAATATCTGTCACTTCTGGCTCTAACCATTCCCATTTATCAGTTAATTCAATGAGTCTGTCTATCTCTGAGTTTGTTACACCTTGTCCATTGCCTATGCCTCGATCAAAAAACTTGTTGTAGATATCTGCTATATCTGTAGGTAACTCGCTATCATTCATATCATAAATAACTGACAAGGTATCGTCAATTTTGCTCTGCCTCTCTGAGAACTTTTCAACTTCTTTTTCTATCTCTGCCTTTTTCGGTTTATACTTGTCTTGCCCTCTCTGTTTTGCCTCCGCTATCAGTCTCTTTTTAGCGTCTGCCTCCAGTTCCTTTATACCTTTTCTGCCTTGTAATTTCTTTAGTATCTGGGTCTGATATTTGCTCATTTGTTTGGGTTGATTGATTTGTAATATCCCGTCTTTTGTAAAATGCACTTGAAAATTACGGTCAATGTCACTTTTATAGCGTTCATACTCCAGACTGTTTGTTCCGTATTTACGGGCTAAACGTCTGATTTTTTGGTTTATGGTTTTTATGCTCGACGGTTTAGCCATAGTATTCACCTCTCGATAGCATATCTAAAGATATCTCCCACATAGTAAAACCTGTTAAAAACTCTCTGGGAGGTGCTGTTTTATAACCTGCATACAATAATAAAAGAGTTGCATAACTTAATGTAGTATCTATCAATAGTGCGCTTATATCATCATATGTAGTCATTAGTAAACACCTCCAGTTTCTAATATCATATCAAAACCCATTTTATCAAATTGGAAGGCTCTGCATACCTCCCAGTCACAGCACCAACTATCACAAACACAATAGCAGGGGGCGGTTATAATATAGTCTAAAATATCATCTAATATCATCATTTAAACCACCCCACTAACTTACAGATTATTACCACTAAACCTAAAAAGGCAGCGACTATTATTCCGACTGCGAGAACTCCTAAAAGCTCTATTTGTGTAGTCATTTCGTACTTCGGAGTGTTAAAATAATCTGATATCCAGTCGAAAAGAAAAAAGCTTAGCAGGTTCATTTTATAACCCCCTTTTTAACAAGTATTTTTGTCATATCGTTTGCAGTCTCTTTGATAACACAAGACGGGATTTGTCCGTAGACCTCTGCACTCATATAGTTAGAACCTTTATTATTATGTAGTGTAATTGTAGTTATATTCTTAAACGGGTCATACAACGCTCTTATATATACTTTGTTCTTAGTATCTGAGCAACTGTCACAAAGCTTGTTTTCCATTTGACAAACCCCCTCGGGGTCACAGTAGCGACAATTATAATTTATACTCATTCTCTTGACCTCCTCGAAAAAGATAGCCCCTGTGAGAGAAAACAGGGGCTTAGATTTGAACCATTGAACAGCGGACGGGGTTTAATTCTTATGAATTACTCTTTACAAGGTCAAATGTGTGAGCCGTTCCCTTTTTGGTCTCTATGGTCTTTATTCTTATTGTTACTGGGGTCTCTTTTGTTGGAGTCAGTCCACACTCTATCAAGCACTTTGCGCTCTTGATAATGCCATTTGATAGAGTTGTAATGTGCTTTCCGTCTACCGTGTAGAAATGTACACAAGGTTTTGATACTACAGGCGACTCCTCGTTGTTTACATCCTCGTGAACGTCCGCAGATGTTACGATAATGTCAGTCAGTTCAAGCTCTTTTCCAATATAGTTTTTGAGTGGTTCTGAGCCTCCGTTTACGGCATTGAAAAGGTCAACTGTATCTGTAGTTGTTGAGTAGCGAACTGTTGCACCCTCGCCTTCATTTGCAAGTGTAAAAACGTCCTTGTCCACCTGTACCATTGCAAGCTCCATTTTGTTATTGTCTGCCATTGTTTTTTCCTCCTAATGGTTTTGTTTTGGTTCATAACGGGGCGGCAGTTTGCTCCTCATAGTGTTATATTGCCTGTATAGGCGGTGAGCCATTGCACCCTGTTATTGCCCGTGCTATATGCTTTATTCATTTTGTATTTACCCTAACGGGTATGGAGGGCGGAGTTGTTTGACCTGCAACAACTCCCCGAAAAGGATTTATTTAAATTTGAGATACATAAACTCTGAGGTATAACCGTTTTCGTCTGGCTCTGAATAGATTTTGTATAATTCTGTAAAATATGCACTTAGTATTCGCTTTAACTGTCTTATCTGAATTTCGGTCAAATCTAAGAATAGATAACCCTGTGACATAAACAATTTTATATCAGCGGTTCTTTTTGGCTCTGGTTCGTGTGCTATACCTATTAAACACTCACACATACGAGTGAAAACCATTCTTTTCATTTAAAGCACCTCCTCAAAACCACCTGTTATTAATTCTTATCTGCATGAGCCAATATGCAAGGTCTGCACATATCTGCAACTGAGTTTTATTTTCAGTATCTACATTATATTTTAATGTGTAGCCTGTAGCCTTGCCCTGTTCATTCAGTACTGTATACCATATTCCGATAAACTTAGAGTATTCATCATATTCAATATGGTATCTGTCACCAACTTTGATATTCTCATGTAACTCGCCTAATAATTCTATGTCTCTGTATTCCGGGGAGACTTTAGAGCCGCCTGTTATCTGTACATCTGTACAGCCGCCGAGCATTTCGCTTGTCATAGTGTGCATTAATTTAAACATATTTGTCTTTGTCATAATTAAGACCTCCTGTATTGTTTTGGTTTTGGTTTGGTTTGGGTTTGTCTGATATCGTTCAGACCTAACGGTATGTTATGTTTGACTATCTCTGTCAGTAGCTATATTTTTTCAGCTAACTACTCACTGCGTGGCTATTATCACCGTTTTAGCACACTGTATATCGGGGTTATTTTAGGAGTTTTCCTTTTCCTTGATTATATTATAGCACTATGGACTGTATATGTCAATAGATTTTTTATGTAAGATAATATCTATTTGTGCATTGTTACAAGATTATAATGCATAGCTCTGAGAGCGTTTTAAAGGGGCTTTTTTAGCGTTCTGGTGTGGTGTGGTATAATTACCCTCTGAGATGTTTAGAGATCTGTTATCGTGCATTTTTGGGGTTCGGTCGAGTTTCGATGTTTTCGGGTTGTTTGGGACTGTGGTTCGGGGTTTGTGGGGTACTGCTCGTTTGGATTTGGGGCGTGTTTGTGAACTGTTTATGAATTTGTTTAAAATCGGCGAAAAAAGGTGTGTTTTATATAGTACTCATGCG
>JAEEGJ010021287.1_pt1 | contig 13983 bp, 12 predicted proteins | sample 8958761 | NCBI WGS metagenome assembly JAEEGJ01 (sample SAMN16246546, study PRJNA631951) | gut metagenome | biome: gut microbiome; feature: rumen; material: RS-attached | host: Bos | place: Iran: Karaj | collected 2018-10 | reverse complement strand
ACGATGAGCAATATTATACAAGATACTTTTAAGGCTATATGGAGAGAATAACTGAATACTCAGGCCCCAGACGAAAAGTGCGATGGCAGTCTTAACAATCAAATTCAAAAAAAGATTGTCAGTTACAGAATGATTATTATAGATAAATAGTATGATAAAAACAAGCACGGAGATGAACAATGGCATCATCATTTTTTTGATGAAAGGTTGCAAAGACCCATGAAGCAGGCGCACGAATATCAGGTAATATGATTGTAAAGAGTTTAATGTTTGTGCGACAAAGAATCCCCAGGCAACGGCAGTAACAGTTCCCCACCCGAAAATAGAAATAGTAAATCCTGATATCATCAAAAATGCACAGATACACCCACCAATAAAGAGCAGCTTCGTTCCATTTACGGCTTGATAAATGGATCCCGTTGTGCTAATCAGAATTTGTTGGCCAAGTGTCAGTGCCAGAATCTGGAAGGGAGCGATTGCCGGCTGCCATTGGGAACCATAAATAATCTGAATCAATTCAGGAGCAATGAAATAACAAAGCGATGATAAGGGAAAGGAGATATATGCCAATACGGACAATAACTCGAGGTATTTATCATACACAAACTTCAAATCATTCTGATATTGTGAGAAAATTGGATGTAAGACAGGGGTAATGACAAAGGTGATATTATTCAATGGCATCATCATCAGACTATATGACTTTTCATAGTATCCAAGTTGGGTAAAGTTAAGATATTTTCCCACCAACATCTTATCAAGGTTCCTTGAGAAATAATTGATGCAATTGAACATGAAAATAAATGAAGAATAAGAGAAAATAGCCTTTAATGGAGATGTATCTAACTTGAAATGAAAATGCCGTGGGTATTGATATAGGTAAATAATAAAAACAAGGAAATTATTAATTAGTCCAGGTATGATTAATGCATATACACCCATTCCGACATATGCCATAAAAATGGCAATTATACTTGTTAATATGCCCAAGGAAAAACCTGTCATAGCGGTGAACTTGAAGCGCTTGGCTCTATTTAATAGTCCACTTGGTACTATTCTGGCACAGTTTGAAAAGAAAATAAGCCCCATCAATTGGCTTATTGGAACAAGCCTGCTGTCATTATAAATGTTGGCTATTATCCAAGAAAAGAAGAAGAATATCGAAGAAAGCGCTAATCCCATATAAATAGTAAATGAAAATATATGGTCTAAATCTGATTCAGAAAGATCCCTCTTTTGGACAATAGCAGGAGCAATCCCGATATCACCGATAATGAAGAAGAAGTTCATGAAAACAGAGACAATAGCAATTAATCCGAAGTCTTCAGGCACTAGCAGACGAGCCAATATGGCTGATATGAATATATTTACAATGATGCCTGAATACTTGGCAATTGCAATATACATTACGCCAGAAGTAATTTCTTTTTTTAATGATGCCATGTTCTATTTAGATATTAAAGGAAAAGAACTTTCTCCACAATCGGAGCCATGTCGTAATATTTGTATTCTGCCAGACGTCCTCCGAAGATGGTGTTTTCTTCTTGGGCAGCTAACTTACGGTAGGCGTCAGCCAAAGCATTATTGCGCTCGTCATTCACAGGATAATATGGTTCCATACCTTCCTTGTATTCGGTGCTGTATTCTTCACTAATAACAGTTTTGGGACAGTCATAGACTTCCTGGCCGAACATCTCGAAATGCTTGTGTTCAATAACACGAGTGTAGGGGACGTCGTGACTGGTATAGTTGACAACAGCATTGCCTTGGTAGTTGGGCGTGTCTTCTATCCTTGTCTTGAATGATACCGTACGCCAATCCAACTTTCCAAACTTAAAATCGAAATACTCATCAAGAGCACCTGTATAGACAAGTGTGTCGGCATATTTGTTCCAATCTTTATATTCTGAACGGAAGAAGTCAATGCCCGTTTTACAATCTGTACCGGCTAAAAGACCCTCAATAAGTTTGTTATAGCCTCCAATGGGAATACCTTGGTACTTGTCATTGAAATAGTTGTTGTCAAAAGTGAGGCGCACAGGTAGGCGCTTAATGATAAACGCGGGGAGCTCCGTACATTTGCGTCCCCATTGCTTTTCGGTATATTCCTTGATCAGCTTCTCGAAGATGTCTTTACCGACAAGCGTCAGTGCTTGTTCTTCCAGGTTTTGTGGCTCTCTTCCATTGAGCATGGCTACTGCCTCTGCCTTCTGCTCTTCAATCTTCGCCTTGGCAGCCTCTGGGGTAGTGACTCCCCACATCTGATAAAAGGTGTTCATGTTGAAGGGGAGGTTGTATAGCTTTCCCTTGTAGTTGGCTACTGGGGAATTGGTATAGCGATTGAAGGGAACAATAGAATTGACGAAGTCCCAGACTTCTTTGTTGGAGGTGTGGAAGATGTGTGCCCCATACTTATGTACGTTGATGGTATAGTCCCTCCCTACGGGGGAGGGAATTAGGGTGGGGCTACAATAGACGTTGCCACCCAGATGTTGGCGTTTATCAATTACCAAACAGGTTTTTCCTGCTTGTCGCGCCTTGTAGGCAAATGTAGCACCGAAAAGCCCGGAGCCAACAATTAAGTAGTCGTAGTGTTTCATATTTTTGTGTGTCAAGGTACTGACACTAAATAATGTCTTGTAGTACTGGTGACAGGGTGACAGGGGACACTATTATGATGTATGATGGATGATGTATGATGTAGGAGGTCTGAGGTCTGATGTCGGATATCTGATGTTGCTTATTAGGTTTACAGTTTACTGTTTACCGTTTACCGTTCTTTGACCTAAAGGTACAAAGCGGTTAAGCCGAGCGTACGCGATTAGATGTAGAGATAGACGACTACGATTGCCAAGATGATAGCAAGGATGCTGAGCCCGATGAAAAGGGCTCGCTCGATAGCGCGTCTGCTACGGTCCTTGGCCATGCGAAGCTCAAAAAAACTGTGGTGGTGTTTGTGATGGGACATGAAATTACTCTTTACTGCTTACAAATATGACAGGGGACAGTTCTGTTATGATGTATGATGGAGTTTACGATGTCTGAGGTCTGAGGTCTGATGTAGGAGGTCTGAGGTCTGAAGTCTGAGGTCTGAAGTCGGAAGTCCGAAGTCTGAGGTCTGAAGTCTGAAGTCTGAGGTCGGAGGTCTGAGGTCTGAGGTCTGAGGTCCGAAGTCTGAAGTCTGAGGTCTGAGGTCGGAAGTGCTATTTTCCTTCCTTAATCTGTTGATCCAATTTCTTACAACGTGTAACTAGGATTTTAACTAATTCTTCACAATCGGCATATAGACTGTTATACTGTACGTCTGTCAAATAGTCATTCCTGTGAAGCAACTCTATCCAATAGAGGCTTTCACGAGCCTCTTTTAGAGCGATATATGATTTAGAGCGGTAATCTGATTTACTGACAGCGTTTGTTGCCTCTGCGTTATTTGCACCGATACTCGTTCCTGATCTTAAGAGTTGGTTGCAAAGGTTGCTGACGGACTGCAAATAGACAGGAACAGCAGCTACGCTGATGTCAGATGTCTGATGTAAGAAGGAAGATGTTTTTCTTTCCTTCTGTAACTTTGACTTCTTATATTCCTCGTGTGCTGCAACTGCTTGCGCAAGCAAATAGTCATTGAGCTTGATGATACGGTCGCCAAATGCCAGGCATTTTGCTTGTATTGCATCGGAGATTATTGACATGGGTGATGTATGATGGAGTTTACGATGTCTGAGGTCTGAGGTCTGAGGTATGATGTATGATGTATGATGGATGATGGAAGATGGAAGAAGGTCTGAGGTCCGAAGTCTGAGGTCTGAAGTCTGAGGTCCGAAGTCTGAGGTCCGAAGTCTGAGGTCTGAGGTCCGAAGTCTGAGGTCTGAGGTCTGATGTGTGATCCAGTTTGTACGTTTTTGAGTTTTTAAGGGCACACAGATATGAGGGATCTCACGGATTTTTTCCAATTCTTTTCAACGTGTCGCCCGGTCATCATATTAGTATCTGGGCCCACTCGGGGATTTCTACAATGTACTGCTTGGCGAGTGTGCCGTCCACCGTACGGAAGAGCAACTGAGGCTGGTGGTCCTCTATGCTGTTATCATAGATATATGACCTATCCACAAATGTGATAGCCTGTTTGACTTGCTCGAGCGACTTGAAATAGCGAGAAATAACCTTCGATATTGGCACTTCGTGACCGCCATTCATATAGCGTTTGGCAATACGCGCCACATTAATCTCAGGCGACTTTGTGCACACATAGAACAGCCGAATGAAGAACCCTGTTTCATGGGCCTTATGAAGGAACTCAAGTTTCTCGGCAGATGAAAACACCGTCTCGAACACAAAATCGCACCGCTTTTCCAAACACTGGTAGCGAAGCTCCGTGGCTCGCTGGGCTGCCTTCAACACTGCGTCGGCATTGTTCCATCCGCCAAACTCTTGATTGGCAATGATGTCTGGATTGATATACAGGCTGTTTGCACTCCATTCGTTGGCAAGGAGCTGTTCTGTTGTCGTTGTCTTGCCAGAGCCATTAGGTCCTGCCACCACACACAAGGTAGGTCTTTGTTCTGCCATCGTCTTACGATTTGCTTGAGGTTCGAATCAACTCAAAGCGACGATGCAACTCGGCCTGAAACCTTGCAGTAGAGCTTCTGGCCGCCTCCGCTACTTGTTCCATGATTGCATGCAGCATTTCATCGGTAGGCTCTTGCAGAGACGACAGCCTATATGAAGTCAATTCTTGTTGTGACATATTTTTTAGTTTAGAGTTTAGAGTTTAGAGTGTAGAGACAGTTGGTGAGTTTAGAGTTTTTAAGTCACACAGATCTCACGGATCTCACGGATTATTTAAGGTCACACAGAAAGCACTGAAATCACAGAAATGGTCGCTGCGCTCAAAATTTAAGCAAAAATTAAGGGCACACAGAAATCACAGAAAGCACAGAAAGGCCATGCGGACTGAGTTTTAAAACAAATAGAAAACACAGAAAGATTATCTCAGAGAGATAATTTAAAGGTTCACACAGATCTCACAGATCCCACAGATACTTAACGAAAACGAAACGCTGCGCTACGAAAACGATAATATGACAGGGGTCATCCCAGGGGACAGGTTATGTTTGGTGAAGGGTTACTATATCTTTCATTTCTCCCGCAGCCTGTGGGAGAATTATATTTTGCATTTTTTCCACAGCTTGTGGGAGTTTTTGCTTCGGCATTTCTCGTCCGTGGAGAGTTTTTAAGTTCACACAGATCTGGGGGATCTCACGGATACTTAACGAAAAACGAAGGCTTAGCCTTTGTTCATTTGGGCAGGAAGAATCCTGTCAACAATAGCATAAGGGCCATCTATATGATAGACATACACCCATTTGCGATTATGAGACACCATACGCCGTGCTTCAGGATGAATCTGACGAAGGGTAGCAGAAGTAGAACGACCATAACAGTCAGCATAGACAGACAGGGTCTTGACCTCGATACGCATGTTGTTGGCATAGCGGACTGCACCTTCTTCGGTCATCATCGCCTTGAGGAACTTCCGTAACTCTGCCATGTCAACACGTGCTGCAAGGCTGATTCTGACTTTATAAGTCCGCATAGTCCTTATGTACCTGTGAAATCAACTCGTCGAAATATTCATCGACAGACATGGTGTTAGCCATCACATGCTCTGTCGAGGAGATTGGCTTTGCGGTCTTATTCGTCGATTGATTTGTTGTTGTATTATTGACTGCTATCATAATTTTATTGTTTTTTTACTGCGCAAAGATAATTATTTAGTTTAGAGTGGAGAGTTTAGAGTTTAGAGTCAGTGTTGGGGCATTGTCCAATGCTCTTCAAGAATTCTTTCTATTGCCTCACCATTTAGCTCACCAGAATCCCATAGACGATCAGCCTCTTTCTGAACTTTGCGCGCATAAAAATCTGAAAGCACGTTCTTCAGTTCTTCCATGCTTTCGTCGGTCTTGCAGTAGTTGAACATCTCTAGAATGTGCAACTGTACTGGATTGAAAACGGTTCTAGTAGTATGCATAATTCTATATTTTTTTATTATTATCGTACAAATGTACGTATTCATTTTTAGTTTAGAGTGGAGAGTGTAGAGTGGAGAGTCAGTTCGTAAGTGGAGAGTTTTAAGTCACACAGATCTCACGGATCTCACGGATTATTTTTAATCACACAGAAAGCACAGAAATCACAGAAAGATTATCTCAGAGAGATAATTTAATGTCACACAGATCTGTGGATAGTCAGCACATCCTTAGAAAGCTTTTCCTGTTCCTTGGCGTACCAGATGAATATATGGGTATCAAGCAGTACTCGCATGGGATGTCAGAGGTTTGTAACCATTCTTACAGCCTCGTCAATAGCCTGCTTGTCCTCATCTGTAAGAGGTCCCCAACCCTGCTGCTGCTCGTACCATTGGACTTGTTCAAGCCTGTTGTTAAATTTCTTATCTTCCATAGGACTTATCTTCATGTTTATATAATTTCTGTGCCAAAATAAGCATTTTCCTTGTTGTTTGCAAGAAATATGCCAAATATTTTTAGTGAAAAGAGGTTCTAACCGCTAACCTCTAACCTCTAACCGCTAACCGATAACAGATAACTGATAACCGATAACTGATAACCGATAACTAGGGATCGTCGATCTCGCGGAGGTAGGAGGCGGGGACGAAGGCGATGGCGACTGCTGCGATGCCTTCGAGCTGCACGACTACGTGCTTGTTGCGCTTGATGCGCTTGATGGTGCCCTCGACACCGGCAAAGTCACCGTCGATGATGCGGACACGACGGCCTTCCTTGTGAAGGTAGTCATTGGACTGGAGGAACAGTACGCTGTCGTCCTGACGGGAGGCTACGCGCATGAAATTCTCCATCTGGGCATCGGGAACGCGGAGGATGCGCTCGTCCCAGTGGTCGCTGAGGTGGTTGGTCATGTAACGCATGGGCTCGAACTCGCGACGTGTCATCTTCAACTCGGTGAGGACCTGCTGGGTGGAATGGACGAACAGCAGATTGGGGATGGCGGGAACGAGGGTGCGCTTCTTCTTGCCCTGGGGCGTCAGGATGAGCTCATAGCGCATGGGAAGGAAATTCTCGATGTGCAGCTGGTCAAGGTGGGCCTTGACTTTCTCCTCACGACCGTAGGTGATGCGCATGGGGTACCAGTATTGTTCGCTCGCGTTCATAGGATGGGGGTGGGGTGGGGGGTGAGACAAATAGAGAGGGACACCACAGAAAGTGTGTGGTGTACCGGATGCTTGTAAACGGTGTCTATATGTCTCATTGCGCTGATATCCAGCAACATACAACCTCCCGCGCGTATTGTGCGATACTGGCGGTATGGTATTTTGCTGCAAAAGTACGAAAAAAAATACATAAAAAGTGTTTTTCTTCTCCTTTTTTTACTATTTTTGCAGGCGGGTTTTTGATGTCTGATGTCTGATGTCTGATGTAAGATGTAGGATGTCTGATGTAAGATGTCTGATGTAGGATGTCTGATGTAAGATGGAAGATGTCTGATGTAGGATGTAGGATGTCTGACAGATTGCGGACAGTGGACTGTGAACCGTGGACAAAAAATGAAGAGATAAGATATGAGAAAGATTTTGATTTTGGGTTCTTTTGTGCTTTTGTTCTTCTCGGTGGGTTGCTCAAACTTGCCGGAGGCTGCCACGCTGGACTTGGAACACTATGAGCCGGTGGGGAAGTTTGTGCCTGCCTATGAGGCGCTGACGAACAGGACAGACCTGACAACGAACAAGGACTATGACATCGAGCAGACGGTGAGGGTGCTGAATGCACTGGAGATTGCTCAGGCTAACTCGAAGAACTTCAATGAGTTCCTGGAGTATATGGCGAGACAGGATTATACGGGGGTGGCTCCGGACGTGATGGAGTCGAAACAGAAGCTGTTGCCCATCCTGCAGTATATGTATAAGCTGCAGAGCCAGGACAAGGAACTGAACGACCTGTGGATGCTGGCACGCTCGGCTGCCAAGGGGGTGACTGCCGCTGACGACCCGCTGGGACTGGCGGGGGCTGTGCTGGGGAACCCGCTGGCGGTGCTGAACATCATGCACAACGATGATGCGTCGAAGGCTACGGATGCTGCCTTCGGACAGTATGAGAAGGACAAGGAGCTGAAGGCGAGCATCAGGAAGGACATCGAGAAGCTGAGGGCGTCGTACCTGCAGTACCTGACGGACTATGCACCGATATACCATAAGTACATGAAGGAGTATGACGCGCTGTGTGTGCAGAAGGACGAGGCGTACCTGGACCTCTACGGGGGCAGGGCAGGGGATGCGCTGGGGCACACGAGGCGGATCCTGGCGAAGTATCCGCATAACTCGGAGGCGATGCTGCTGCAGAGTATGGCGCTGATTTTGAAGGGTGCTTCACCTGTGAAGCCGTTATCTGTTAACAGTGATGAGTTATCAGAAGACGGGAACGAATACGGGAACGAAGACGAAAACGAAAACAATGGGAACGAAAACGATTCGGTGCCGTCGGACTTCAGGCACCAGACGACCATCGTCAGTCTGCCACCTGCCAACAGTAACCAGGGGGCAATGGCGGAGGCTGCTGCCACACTGGACTACTACATGCAGGAGTTCCCGGGAAAGACGGCTCCGGCTCTGGTGCTGAAGGGGCTGATGGCTCAGAAGACAGGGGACGAAAAGAGGGCGCTGCTGTACTTCGACCAGGCGTCGATAGAGTATCCGAGACAGGCGAAACAGCTGACGGACATGCTGGACGCGTATCGCACGCGTACCTATTTAAATAAGACGCCGGAGGGACAGTTCCTGCAGCGACTGTACTCATCGACCATGGAGGGCTATGGCATGTTCAGTCCGAACCTGCTGAAGGCAAAACACTATGCGGACCAGGGGAGAACGGACGAGGCGAGGCAGGAGATATTCAACCACTTCTTCCGCAGGGGCAACCAGGGCATCTACTCGGCACTGCTGAGTGACATGCAGTTCTGCGAGGAGCATCTGTACGGACCGTTCAAGCAACTGCTGATAGAGCATTCGTACCTGGACGTGGAGGTGAACCCGGAGCGGGAATGGCTGTTCTGGAAGAGTGACGACCTGCTGAACGTGAAGATAAACAACCGCAGCGACATGGACCTGGAGAACGTCAGGGTGTTCCTGTGCATACACTATACGGACATGTACAAGGATGAGTATGACGTGGTGAAGGTGCCGAAGACGATGAACATCATACCGAAACACTCGACGGCTGACCTGGACACGCTGCGTATTACATACCCGGGAAAGACGTACGAAGACATCACACGCATCAGGGCGATTGCCGTGACGGACGACAGGATATGCTGGGTGGACGACGTGGACTACAAGCAGAACCACGTGCTGGACGTGCTGAGGGGCAGAAGACAGGGCGTGACCAGCAAGGAACAGGAGAACAGGGACCGGGAGGAGTTCCTGAGCTCGTACTCGCTGGAGCCTGCGAAACTGAAGAAGACGCTGATGGAGGGTGTGACGGTGCTGCCGCCTGAGGAGGACCCTGCAGCGGAAAAGGGCTTCTGGGACAAGGTAGGGGGATGGTTCTCCAGACCGGACAACGACCTGAAGATAGAGCTGCCCAGGGTGCTGACGATGCTGGACCCGGTATTCTCGATACGGGCTATTGACGGGGCGGATGCCCTGACACCGAAGGAGAACTACCTGGGGGGTACGGCCATACACCTGGTGTTCGACTATGTGCCACAGTACGAGGAGCGGCTGCCGCTGTTCATATACAGCGACTTCGTGAGCTTCCGCGTGGATATCCTCTACAAGGGCAAGGACTCGACCGTGGAACAGGTGGAGGTGCTCTAAACCAGCTCCACCTTGTTGATGTCCTGCTCCTTCTCGCAGTAGTGACAGGTCAGCACACCGTCGGACACATGGAAGAGGGTCTGCATGGGCTCGTTGTTGGTGATGCACTTGGGGTTGTTGCACTTCACGATGCCACGAATCTCGTCGGGCGTACGGACGGCCTTCTTCTCGACAACCTCGTAGTTACGGATGATGCTGAGAATGACGTTGGGGGCCACGACGGAGAGACGCGAGATCTCGTCGTCGGTGAAAAACTTGTCGGAGACCTTGATGATGCCTTTGCTGCCTACCTTCTGGGAGGGGTAGTTGAAACCGATGGTGACAGGGGTCTTGATGTCGAAGAGCCCTAAGAGACTGGCCACCTGGTAGGTCTTGGTGGCGGGTATGTGGTCGATGACAGTGCCGTGCTCAATGGCAGCCACTAAACGTTCTTTCTTGTGTGTGCCCCCTAAGTTAGGGGGTTGGGGGTCTGAACCTGGCTTGTTCATAATGCTTTCTGTTATGTTTTAAATTGTTGTTCCATTATTATGTAGAATGGAGGTCATCGTGTGTTCAGACCCCCATCCCCCTAACTTAGGGGGCCAATATTGTCTTGTCTGCTTTCACTTCGTCCAACGAGATGCCCAGGACGTCGCAGAAGATGGCTTCGCGGGCGAAAAGACCGTTGCCTGCCTGCTGGATGTAGTAGGCGTGGGGGTTGTCATCGACCTCGTAGGCTATCTCGTTGACACGGGGCAGGGGGTGCAGAATCTTCATGTTGGGCTTGGCGGAACGCAGCATGTCGTTGTTGAGCACATAGACGTTCTTGACGCGCTCGTACTCCATGAGGTCGGAGAAACGCTCCTTCTGTACGCGTGTCATATAGAGAATGTCGGCATCGGCTATGATCTTCTCGTTGAAGGCGGTATGCTCCTGGTACTGGATGCCGTGCTCCTTGCAGTAGAGCTTGTACTCCTGGGGCATGGCGAGCTCCTTGGGGGCCACGAAATGGAACGTGGGGTTGAAGTGACGCATGGCCATGAGCAGGGAGTGGACGGTACGACCGTACTTCAGGTCGCCTACCATGTAGATGTTGAGGTTCTCGAGCGTGCCCTGCGTCTTGTAGATGCTGTAGAGGTCGAGCATGCACTGCGAGGGGTGCTGGTGGGCTCCGTCACCGGCATTGACGATGGGGACGGGGGCTACCTCGGAGGCATACTGCGCGGCTCCCTCGATGTAGTGGCGCATGACGATGACATCGGCGTAGTTGGAGACCATCAGAATGGTGTCCTTCAGTGTCTCGCCCTTCGTGCCACTCGTGATCTTGGGGTCGGCAAAGCCGATGACACGGGCGCCAAGACGGTTGGCTGCCGTCTCGAAAGACAGACGGGTGCGCGTGGAGGGTTCGAAGAAGAGGGTGGCAACGACCTTGCCCTTGAGGAGCTCGCGGTTGGGGTGCTGCTCGAACTGTTCGGCCATCTCAATCATGTAAAGGATCTTCTCGCGAGTGAGATCGGCAATCGTGACGAAATTATGTTTTTCCATTGTCTTGTTTTTGGATTTTGCCGCGAAGTTACGCATATTTTCCGAGATAGACAACCGAAAAGTGGAAAAAATGGAAAGTTTTTTTGATATATGAGGAAAAAGCATTAATTTTGCAGCCGCAGAATGAAAAAATTCATTATATGCTCCTTGTGGGCAATCATCGTCGGAAGTGTGCTGATGGTCATCGTGGCCTTCACCGCCATATCGAACGGATGGATAGGATATATGCCACCGATTGAGGACCTGCAGAATCCTATCAGCCGCTTCGCTACGCAGGTGTATTCAGCGGACGGAAAGGTTATGGGCACTTGGAACTATAACCGGGAAAACCGTGTGATGGTGAACTACAAACAGCTGTCGCCGGCTCTTATACAGGCGCTCGTGGCTACCGAGGACGTGCGATTCTATGAGCACTCGGGCATTGACTTCTATGCCTTGGGACGTGCCATCGTGAAACGTGGCGTGCTCAGACAGAAGAGTGCGGGCGGTGGATCGACCATTACCCAGCAGCTGGCTAAGCAGCTGTATTCTGCCACGGCACATAGCGTGGTGGAACGACTGCTGCAGAAGCCGATAGAATGGGTCATCGCCGTGAAGCTGGAACGCAACTACACCAAGGATGAAATCATCACGATGTACTTGAACTACTTTGACTTCCTGCATAATGCCGTGGGTATCAAGACGGCCTCGAACACGTACTTCAGCAAGGACCCCAAGGACCTGACGGTGAACGAGGCGGCTCTGCTCATCGGACTGTGCAAGAACCCGTCGCTCTATAATCCCGTGCGCCACCCTGAAAGGGCTACGGAACGAAGGAACGTGGTGCTGGCACAGATGCTCAAGGCGGGGTATATCTCGCAGGGGGAGCATGACCAGTATGTGGCGGAACCGCTGAAGCTGAAGTTCCACGTGGCGGACCATAAGGACGGTATTGCCAATTACTTCAGGGACTACCTCAGACGGTACATGATGGCTAACAAACCGAACCGCTCGGACTATGCGTCGTGGAACCAGGGGAAGTACTACCAGGACTCCATCAACTGGGAAACGGACCCGCTGTACGGATGGTGCAACAAGAACAGGAAGAGGAATGGTGACCACTATAATGTATATACGGACGGACTGAAGGTCTATACGACCATCGACTCGCGCATGCAGAAGTATGCGGAGGAGGCTATCTACAAACATGTGGCGAAGTATCTGCAGCCGGCTTTCGAACAGGAAAACAAACGGAAACCGAATGCGCCCTATACCAGCAAACTCAGCAAGGAACAGGTGAGAAGCATCCTGATGCGGTCGGTCAGACAGTGTGAACGGTACCGCGTGCTGAAGGCTGCAGGGGCCTCGGAGGACGAAATCATGAGGTCGTTCAACACGAAGACGGAGATGTCGGTGTTCTCCTACAAGGGGGAGATTGACACGGTCATGACACCGCTGGACTCCATACGCTACTATAAGAAGTTCCTCAGGTGCGGATTCATGAGCATGGACCCGCACAACGGAGCGGTCAAGGCTTATGTGGGAGGACCGGACTTCGTACACTTTGCCTACGATATGTGCATGGACGGCAGGAGACAGGTGGGCTCTACCATCAAACCGTACCTCTACAGCCTGGCCATGGAGAACGGATTTACACCGTGTGACGTGGCTCCGAACGTGCAACAGACGTATATGGTGGCTGGAAGACCGTGGACACCACGCAACGGCAGTCATTCGCGCTATGGACAGATGGTGACGCTGAAGTGGGGACTGCAACAGTCGAACAACTGGATCTCGGCTTACCTGATGAGCAGGCTCAGCCCGTCGGCTTTCGTGGAACTGCTGCATGAGTATGGCATCAAGAATCCTGATATCCACCCGTCGATGGCTTTGTGTCTCGGACCTTGCGAGATTACCGTCGGGGAAATGGTCAGTGCCTATACGGCGTTCGCCAATAACGGTATTCGGTGTGCACCGCTCTTCGTCACGAAAATCTGTGACAACGAGGGAAATGTCATCGTGGACTTCCAACCGCGTATGAACGAGGTGATCAGTGAAGACAGTGCCAACAAGATGCTGTACATGCTGCAGGCTGTCGTTGACGGTGGTACGGGTAGCCGTGTGCGCTCGCGCTATAACATCACCTGCCAGATGGGTGGCAAGACGGGTACCACTAATAATAATAGTGACGCGTGGTTTATGGGCGTCACGCCTAACCTCGTCAGTGGATGCTGGGTGGGAGGTGACGACCGTGACATTCACTTCGATACGATGACGTACGGACAGGGTGCTGCCATGGCACTGCCTGTATGGGCGTATTATATGCAGAAGGTGTATGCCGACAAACAACTCGGATATAGTGAGGAGGATGTGTTTAACATGCCGGAAGGGTTCTCACCATGTCCATACAGAGGAGGAGGAAATACGACCGAAGAGGAGTCGGATGCCGAGGAAATCTTCGAATAAAACCCATTGAACTTCTAAAAAATAGTTAAAAACCAGCTTTTCGTGAAAAAAGTTGGCGGAAATATTTGCCAGTTCAAAAAATAGTCGTACCTTTGCATCCGCTTTCGCTCAAAATCTGAGTTCAATCAGTAGAGCGGATGCAACGAAGAAGAGTTCTTTGAAAGATTTAC
>JAEEGJ010021286.1_pt1 | contig 13983 bp, 12 predicted proteins | sample 8958761 | NCBI WGS metagenome assembly JAEEGJ01 (sample SAMN16246546, study PRJNA631951) | gut metagenome | biome: gut microbiome; feature: rumen; material: RS-attached | host: Bos | place: Iran: Karaj | collected 2018-10 | reverse complement strand
GTAGTATTTCGCGATGTGCGTGGCGAAGGGGGTGGCGGGCTCATGCCCGTAGAACCAGGTCGGGATGCCGAGGCTCTTGAATTTCCCCTGCGGGAAACGCTCCATCACGCGGAAGGCGGAGGAGAGCCAGCCCGCGTCGCGGAACGTGTCCGCAACGGTCAGCATGCCCAGGGCGACGTCCAGCTCGGCGTCGCTGCGCCCGGCCATCCAGGCGCCGAAATGCGTCGCCTCCATGGCGCCGGGCCCGCCGCCGGAAACCATCAGCTTGCCGTGCTCGGTCAGCTTCTTGCTGATGAGCGCGACGTTGCGGAAGGACGCCTCGCTGCGCCGGATCGCGTGGCCGCCCATCACGCCCACGATCTGGAAAGGATCGTAGTCGTCGAGGAAGCGGTAGAGCGCATCGCTGATCGAATGGTCGTGCAGGGTGCGGGGGAGCGTGACCGCCAGGTCGCGGCTCCGCTTGCCCGAGGCGATGAAATCGGCATAGACGTGGCCGTCGTAGCAGCGGCCGTAGGAACTCTCGTCCGCGGGGTCGAATCCTGCATAGAGGGACGCCGCGTCGTAGAGCTCTTTGCGTATCTGATAGTTGTCCATGGCGCTTGTATTACACTGCAAAGGTACAAAAAATTGCATTTCCCGCGGGAAGTCCCCCTTTCTTCCGGAAATATGCCATAACGTATTAATTAACAATAGACGGAACAAAGAAGTTAAAGGCTATAACATTTTTGTTAAGTACTTGAAAATGAAAATAAATACCAAAAATGGGGTGCAACGAATGATTAAATCTCTTATATTTGTAGAAAGCTGACTATCCTATTAACACCTCTAAAACTATAAAACAATGGGAAAATTTGTTGTCACTGTCCGTAAGAACGGCGAGTTCCAGTTTAACCTGAAGGCCACCAATGGCCAGGTCATCCTCACCAGCGAGGGCTACAACACCAAGGCTGCCTGCCTGAACGGCATCGAGTCCGTCAAGAAGAACGGCCCCCTGGCCGAGCGCTACGAGATCAAGGTCGCCAAGAACGGCAAGCCGTTCTTCAACCTGAAGGCCAGCAACGGCCAGGTCATCGGCGCCAGCCAGATGTATGCCTCCGAGCGCACGATGAAGGCGGGTATCGACTCCGTGATGCGCAACGCTTCGACCTCCCCGGTCGTCGAGGAGATCTAGTTTGATCCTGATTCTACTAAAAACCGGATTCTGCAAGGGTCCGGTTTTTTCTTTTTCCAACTCTGTTTCGTATCTTTGTAGGATATGAGCATGACACAGGCAGAAATCAAGCAGATCCGGTCGCTGAGCGAGAAGAAATTCCGCGACGCCACCGGCCTGTTCGTGGTGGAAGGGGAGAAGCTGGTCCGGGAGGCGCTCGACTCCGGGTTCAAGGTGGTGCGCGTGCTGCGTCGCGAGGAAATCGGCGACGCCGTGATGGCCCGCATCAGCCAGCTGTCGTCCCCGTCGCCCGTGCTGGCCGTCGTCGCCCGGCCCGAACCGGCCCCCGACGGCCCTGTGGGCGGCCTCTGCCTGGCCCTGGACGGGATCCGCGATCCCGGCAACCTCGGCACGATCCTCCGCATCGCCGACTGGTTCGGCGTGGAGACGGTCTATCTTTCCGGCGACTGCGTCGAGCCGTTCAACCCCAAGGTGATCCAGGCCTCGATGGGCTCCATCTTCCGGGTGCATTTCGAGACGGTGGACCTGCCCGCGCTGGCGCGGCGTTTCCGCGAAGCGGGGATGCCCGTTTACGGGACCTTCCTGGACGGGAAGGACCTCTACCGCGAGACGCTCCGCCCCGAGGGGCTCATCGTGATGGGCAACGAAGCCAACGGCATCCGCCCGGCCGTCGCGGCGGAGGTGGACGCCCGGCTGACCATCCCGGCCTTCGGCAAGTCCGGCGCCGAGTCGCTCAACGTGGCCGCGGCGACGGCCGTCACCCTTTCTGAATTCCGAAGAAGATGAAACGTATTGCACTGATAATATTGACGTTATTTGCGGTTATCTCGTGCAGTACTACAGACTTGCTCCCGCGGGGTACGTATCGCCTTGTGTCCAACAAGGTGAGCTTCGAGGGCGAGAAACTTCCGCCGGCGGAAGTGACCCAGTACATCCGCCAGCAGCCCAACAAGGGCCTGGTCTTCGGCTGGAGCCCCGCCCTGAGCATCTACAACTGGTCCGACGGCAGCGGACAGGGGATCAACCGCTTCTGGGAGGCGATGGGCGATGCGCCCGTGGTCTTCGACCCGACGCAGGTGCAGAGCTCCTGCTCCAACATCGAGAGCCACCTGGCCTCGATCGGCTACTATGGCTCCGAGGTCCGCGGCAACGTGACCTACCGCGGCCGGCTCGCGCGCGTCGAATATGTCGTGCATCCCGGCAAGCGCTATCCCATCGACAGCCTCGTCTTCGAGGTGCCCGGCGGCGAGTTCGGCGAGGTCTTCAGCGCCGACAGCGCGAACGTGACCGTGCACGTGGGCGACTACCTGTCGGAGAAGGCCCTGGAGGCCGAAACCGTGCGCAGCGCGGCCGTGTTCCGCGACCGCGGCTACTATGGCTTCAACAAGAACCACTACTTCTTCGAGGCGGACACCCTCACCGACCGGACGACGCTCTACTACCGCATCCGCGGCTATACCCGCGACGAGGACCCGTCCTTCGACGCGCCGATCGTCAAGTCCCGCATCGGGGAAGTGAACATCCTCCATCCGGAGGGCATCCCGTTCCGCGAGCGCCTGCTGCGCCGCTATGTCCGCATCCTGCCGGGCGCGTACTACAACGAGCGGATGATCAACTCGACCTACAACCGCCTCTCCTCGCTCAAGGTCTTCAACAACGTGACCATCGAGACGATGCCGGCGGACAGCAACAAGGTGGATGTCAACATCCGCCTGTCCGGCACCGACCAGCTCGGCTTCAAGGCCAACCTGGAGGCGTCCACCAACTCTTCCGGCCTCCTGGGCTTCTCGCCCCAGCTGAACTTCTTCCACAAGAATGTCTTCCACGGCGGCGAGTGGCTCGACCTGGGCTTCACGGGCAACTGGCAGTGGATCCCGAACTCCACGGTGTCCTCGACGGAGCTGGGCGTCAGCGTCTCGCTGACCTTCCCGCGCCTGCTGGGCTATTCGGTCGGGCGCATCCGCGGCGACAACATCCCGCGGACGGAGTTCAAGGCCTCGTTCAACTACCAGAACCGTCCCGAATACCTCCGCCTCCTGTCCACCTTCAACTTCGGTTTCTCGGGACAGATGGGGCGCAACTACTTCTACCAGATCTATCCGCTCCGGCTCAACGTGGTGAAGCTTTCGGCCATCAGCCTGGACTTCCTGGAGACCCTGTTCTCCTATCCGTACCTGTGGGATACCTTCGAGGACCAGATCGACGCGGGCGTCGGCTTCATGCTCTACCACACGACCGATCCCGCGGTGGTGCCCAAGACCTCCTACCACTCCGAGCGGGTGAGTCTGGACATGTCCGGCAACGTGCTTTCGCTGCTCAATCCGGTCCTGCCGGACTATGGGTATGCGACCATCCCGATGCATTCCATCTTCGGGCTGCCGTACAAGCAGTACATCCGCGCCGAGCTCGACCTGGGCCGCGTCGTCCGCTTCGGCTGGAACGACGGTCACGCGCTGGCGATGCACCTGGTGGCCGGGGCGGGATTCGCCTACGGCAATTCCGTCGCGATGCCTTTCGAGAAGCAGTTCTACGTGGGCGGCGCCAACAGCATGCGCGGCTGGAATGCCCGTACCCTGGGTCCGGGCAACGAAGAAATGAGCGGCTCCTTCCGCATTCCGAGCCAGACGGGCAACCTTAAGCTGGAAGCGGACCTGGAATACCGTTTCCCGGCGTTCTGGAAGCTGGAGGGCGCGCTGTTCGCCGAGGCCGGCAACGTCTGGGAGATGGGCACGACGCCCGTCACCTGGGGCAGCGTGGCCGCCGACTGGGGCGTCGGCGTGCGCGTCAACCTCGACTTCATCCTCATCCGGCTCGACGCCGGTTTCCGGATCCACGATCCGGCACGCGCCGAAGGCGACCGCTGGGTGCAGCCGCGCGACTGGCTGCACGGCAGCTCAGCCATCCATTTCGGCGTCGGATATCCTTTCTAGAATCTGATGGTTCTCGCGTCCCAGGCCTTGACATAGGCGGATGCGACGGCAGGCAGGCGGGGGCAGCGTTCGCGCAGCTCCGCCGGGAGCGTGATGCGCATCGCCGCCGGGGCGGGCGAGAAATTGCACACCACCAGCCAGGCTTCGCCGGCTGAAAAGCGCACGAAGGCGAAATGCCGGTCGGGATCGTAGCCCGGCGTGCGTTCGTTGCAGTAGGTGAGGTCCCAGGTGCCGCCTTCGGCGAAAGCCGGACGCTGCGCCAGGGCGAAGAGTTCGCGGTAGCGCGCGAGCACGGCCGCTTCGGCCTCCGGCAGCGGCGCGCCGCCGTGCAGGGCCTGGTAGAGCAGGCGCAGCTCGGGCGGGTCGCTCCAGTTGAAGATGGACGTGCGCCCGTCGGCGCCGTCGGTGCCGTCTTCGCCCACTTCCTGGCCGAAATAGAGCATGTAGGGCGCGGTGTTGAGCAGCAGCGAGCAGGCGAGCGGGGCGAAGCCGCGCCGGGCGTCGCCCAGGAACTGCGGCGAGGCGAGCCGCTGCTCGTCGTGGTTCTCCAGGAAATTCAGCATCCGGGGCTGCATGTCGCCCAGCCACTGCCAGTTCCAGGTGATGCCGCGGGCCGTGGCGCCGCTGCAGCAGACGGCCCGCAGGGTGTCGTAGAGCCCGGACTTGTCGTAGAGCAGGTCGAAGCCCACGTCTTCGAGGTAGCGGCGGTAGTTGTCCTTGCCGTAGACCTCCGCCACGAAGAGCAGGTCCGGAAAATCGGCCTTTACGGCCGAAATCAGGGCCTTCAAGCCTTCGGCGGGCACCAGCTCCACCATGTCGCAGCGGAAGCCGTCTACGCCGCGTGAGGCCCAAAAACGGAGGATTTCAAGCATCTCCGCCCGCGTGGCCTCCGCGGACCAGTCATTTTTGCGGGTGTCCGTCCAGTCGCCGTCGCAGTAATCGTGGTGCACGATGCCGCCCCGGTAGTCGGGCGCGACGTGGTTGGGGATGTAGTCGATCAGGACCTTGAAGCCGGCGGCGTGCGTCCGCGCGACAAGCGCGTCGAACTCTTCCATCCGGCGCTCCGGGTCGTCTGCGAGGTAGGGATTGACGTCGCGCCAGTCCGTGACGGCATACGGCGAGCCGGGATCGCCCTTGACGAAGTCCTTGCCCGTGGCGTGGCGCGGCACGCCGGTGTACCAGACGTAATCTACGCCCAGCGTATGCAGATGACGCAGGGACGCCTCATCCCAGTCGGAGAAGCGTCCCTTGCCCCAGAGGCGGGGCAGCGTCTGGTAAATGATCTTTTTCAACGGTCGGTCCTAGATGGCCAGCGTCAGCATCAGGGCGCCGACCAGGCCGAGGATCGCGTAGAACTCCGGAAGGGCGGCGTAGATGAGGGTGTTGGTCTGGACGTCGTGGCCCTGGCTGATGCCGATGATACCGTTGGCGCAGACCTGACCCTGGCGGATGGCCGAGAAGAGGCAGACCAGGCCGACGGAGAGGCCGACGCCGAAGAGGATGGGGCCGTTGGCCGCGAAGTCGAACTTGTAGACGAGCAGCCACATGAAGAATCCCACGAAGCCGTAGATGCCCTGCGTAGCCGGGAGGGCGGAGAGGATCAGGTAGCTGCTGGACTTTTCGGGCGCTTTCTTGAGCGCACCTTCCGCGGCGTTGCCCGCGATCGTGGTGCCGAAGGCGCTTCCGATACCGGCGAGGCCGAGCATGAGGCCGAGGCCGAGGTAACCAAGAATTTCGTTCATACTATGAGATGATTTTAATTGTTATTGCTTGAAAGGGGGTTATATACGCGGCCTTTGCCGTCGTAGCCGGAATTCTTGAAGAACTCCAGGAAATTGAGTCGGAGCGGGTGCACGAAGGCGCCGAGGCAGCACATCGCCAGGTTGAGGGCGTGGCCGATCACAAGGATGAGCGCGAAGGTGAACCATCCGAAGCCGAAGGAACCGTCCCCGAGGGTCATCGTGGCGATGTCGTTGAAGGCCTTGCCGAGCATGCCGCCGGCCAGGCCGAGGGCATAGAGGCGCAGGTAGCTGAGGACGTCGCCGAGCAGGCCCGTGACGGTGTTGTAGGCCTCCCAGAGGCCGGAACCGATGTTCTTGAGCGGGTTGCGGCGGATGTCGTTGAACAGGAAGATGCCCAGGGCCGAGACGACGCCCAGCACGATGAAAATCACTTTCACGACACCGGCCGGCAGCAGGCTCAGCATGGCCAGGGTGCCGAGGGCGACGCCGCCGACGATCAGCAGGGTCCAGCCCCAGACGCCCAGCGAGCCGAGGAAGCCTTTGTTGCGGGTGGCGTAGACGGTCTTGACGACCATCGCCAGGCACAGGTGTACGATACCGATGGCCAGTGAGAGCACCATCTGGGCCTCGAAGCCCCCGATCGTGCCCGTGATCATCACGGCCTTGAGCCAGGAGGGGATCCACGCCAGCTGGGAGATGTCGACGCCGAAGAACGTGTGCATCACGATGCCGACCACGAAGGTGCCGATGCCGAGCACCGTGACCAGCGGGGCGAGGCTCTTCATCCCGTCCGACTTGCGGAGCAGGATGCCGATGATCGCGAGCAGCAGGCCGTAGCCGGCGTCTCCCATGCACATCGCGAAGAAGAGCAGGAAGAAGACGGAGATGTACGGGGTCGGGTCGAATTCGTTGTAGTCGGGGCGTCCGTACATATCCGTCAGGACTTCGAACATCTTGACGAACTTGTTGTTCTTGAGCTTGATAGGCGGGTTGTCCTCAAGCGTCGCTTCACTCTTGATGTAGTAGACGGCCGCGTGGTCGAGGTACTCGGACACGGCGGCGTCGCATTCCGTGGGCGCGAAGCCCACGAGGGTGTCTATGGTATCCTCGGCGGCAGGCACGGCGGCCGTGGCGGCGAGGTAGCGGTCGAGTTCGCTCTCGAGGACGCGGATCTCGTGCTGCATCTGCGGGATGTCGGCCTTGCGGGCCTCGAGGATCCGGCGGTGCGCCTCGATCTTCTCTTCCTGCTCCTGCAGGAGGGCCTTCAGCTCTCCGACCGTCCGCTTGGGGGCGGGGAGCTCCTTGAGCGGGAAGCCGGCGTTGTCGCCCACGATGACGAAGCGGGTGTCTTCTTTCTCGTCCTTCTCCACGACCTGGATGGCATACTGCTCCTCCCAGGCGGGATCGTACTTCTTGCTCGCGACGCGATAGAAGTGCAGGCCGAACACGGCGAGCCGCTCGCGGTCGTAGTCGCCCCACGGCTCCGCCTCGGCGAGCTCGCGCCCGAGGGCCTCGTGCGTGGCGAGCAGGTCCGCCAGCGTGTCGTCCATTCCCTTCTCCGTGCAGGCGACGTCGTCGCGCAGCGTGCGGATGTTGTCCAGCAGCGACAGCGAACGGCTGTCGACGGGCTTGGACGCGCGCGTGATGTCCATCACGCCCAGGCCCTGGAGTTCGGACAGGAACTGCTCCTTGTCTCCGTGCAGGAGGATGAAGGAGTATTGGGTCATCTTGGCGATCATAGGCTTGCCTCCTCTTCTTCTGCGTGACGGGTCTTGACGATCTTGGACGAGGCCTTGGAGAGGTTCTCCTCGTCCTCCATATAGCGCTTGATCTTGCGGATGGCTTCCTTGTAGCCGGGGATCTGGACCTTCTCGTAGAGGTTCACCTTCTGGGTGGTCTTCTTGCGGTTGTATTCCAGGATCTGGCGGCGCTGCTCGTAGATCTCGGACTCGATCCCGAGGCGCGAGAGCTCCTTGAGGATCTCCACGCCGTCGGCGTACCAGGCGGGCTTGACGAAGGCGTTGAAGGGCTGGATCTCGAAGTGGATCCCGTCCAGGCGCGGGGTCTTGACGCCCGCGATCTTGGTGATGCCCAGGTCCACGTCGGCGATCCGGATCAGCCCGGGGTCGAATTCGTTCCAGAGCGCGGCCAGGTAGTCGTAGCGCTGCAGGGAGGCTTCAAGTTCGTCGGCCAGGCGCTCGGACGTGGCTTTGGCCTCCAGCACGCTCGAACGCAGGGCCGACTCCTTGTTCTTGAGGGTCGGCAGGGCGTTCTGGCGCACCTTGAGCTGCTTGCCAAGATTCGTCAGCGAGGTCTTGTTGTATTGAAACTTGATGGCCACGTCTATTCTTCTTTCTTCTTCCAGTATTTGTCGACAAGCGCCTGCTTGATGCCGGTCTCGGCCGGCGAGAAGTACTTGGCGAAGATCTCCCACGCGGTGTCCAGCATCTGCTCGACGGTGATGTTGACGTCGATGGAGAGCAGGCGCGTGGCGTATTCCTTGGCGTAGTCCAGGCAGCGCAGGTCGTAGTCGGACAGGTCGAAACCGTTTTCGAGCTTGGTCTTGGCGTTCTGGGCGTCGGCGTAGAGGCGCACGCCCGCGTTCATGACCTGGGAATGGTCCTCGCGGGTCTTCTTGCCCTGCACGAGCTGCTTGAGTCGGGACAGCGAGCGGAACGGGTCCACGATCACCTTGCCGGTGTCGGGATCCGCGCGCAGGAAGAGCTGGCCCTCGGTGATATAGCCGGTGTTGTCAGGGATGGCGTGCGTGATGTCGCCGTCGTTGAGCGTGGTCACGGCGATGATCGTGATGGAGCCGCCGTCCGGCAGCTGCACGGCCTTCTCGTAGATCTTGGCGAGGTCGGAATAGAGCGAGCCCGGCATCGCGTCCTTGGACGGGATCTGGTCCATGCGGTTGGACACGATGGAGAGGGCGTCGGCGTAAAGCGTCATGTCGGTGAGCAGGACGAGCACCTTCTCGTTCTTGTCCACGGCGAAATACTCGGCCGCGCAGAGCGCCATGTCCGGGATGAGCAGGCGCTCCACCGGCGGCTCCTCGGTCGTGTTGACGAAGGAGACGATGCGGTCCAGGGCGCCCGCCGACTCGAATTCGTGGCGGAAGAAGAGGTAGTCGTCGTTGGTCAGGCCCATGCCGCCGAGGATGATCTTGTCCACGTCGGCGCGCAGGGCCACGTCGGCCATGACTTTATTGTACGGCTGGTCCGGGTCGGCGAAGAACGGGATCTTCTGGCCGGAGACCAGGGTGTTGTTGAGGTCGATGCCGGCGATGCCGGTCGGGATGAGCTCCGACGGCTGGCGGCGCTTGTAGGGGTTGACGGACGGGCCGCCCACCTCGCGCTCCTCGCCCTCGACGGCGGGGCCGCCGTCGATCGGTTCGCCGTAGGCGTTGAAGAAGCGGCCCGACAGCTGCTCGCTCACGTGCAGGGTCGGGGGCGCGCCGTGGAAGGAGACCTCGGCGTTGGTCGGCACGCCTTCCGTGCCGGAGAATACCTGCAGGGTGACGTTGTTGCCCTTGGTCTTGACGACCTGGGCCAGGCGGCCGTCCACCGTGGCCAGCTCGTCGTTGGAGACGCCTTTGGCGTTGAGGGTGACGGTGGCCTTGGTGATGGCCTGCAGCTGCGTATATGTGCGTTGGAATGCTTTCGTTGCCATAACTTATGCGAGGTGTTGTCTGAGCTGCTGCTCGTATGCGTTGAACTTCTCACCCCTGAACTCGGTGTAGTTCATCTGGCGCAGGGTGTTGATGATGTCCTTGAAGAAGTTGCGGCAATCGTCGAAGTTGTCGAACTCGAAGGGCTTGTCGCACAGGGCCAGGATGAGGTCGAGCATGAACTTCTGCCGCTCCAGCGGCGTGAGCGCGTCGATGGCGTCGAACGCGTCCTGCTGCAGGAAGGCGAAGTCGATGAGCTCCGACTTCCAGAAGGCTTCGTGGTAGGACATCGGCACGCCGTCGTCGCCCAGGATGTTGATCTGGTCGGCCATCTCGCGGCCGCGGCGGATGTAGTTCTTGGCCCGCAGGACCTTCTCGACCCAGCCTTTCTCGACGTACTCGTCGAGGTAGGCCTTGATCTCGGGATATTCCAGGTACTTGGAATAGGAGTCGATCGGGTTGACGGCCGGGTAGCGCTTCTGGTCGGCGCGGCTCTGCTCGAGGGCGTAGAAGCAGCGGGCGGCCTTCTTGGTGGATTCGGTCACCGGCTCCTTGAGGTTGCCGCCGGCGGGGGAGACCGTGCCGATGAAGGTCACGGCGCCCGTCTGGCCGTTGTTCAGCACGACCTGGCCCGCGCGGGCGTAGAAGTTGGAGATGATGGCGGACAGGTCCACCGGGAAGGCGTCCTGGCCCGGCAGCTCCTCCATGCGGTTGGACATCTCGCGGAGCGCCTGGGCCCAGCGGGAGGTGGAGTCGGCCAGCAGCAGGCATTTCAGGCCCATGGCCCGGTAGTACTCGCAGATGGTCATCGCCGTGTAGACGGAGGCCTCGCGGGCCGCCACAGGCATGTTGGAGGTGTTGCAGATGATGGTGGTGCGCTCCATCAGCTTGCGGCCGGTGTGCGGGTCGACGAGCTCCGGGAATTCCGTGAAGATCTCCACGACCTCGTTGGCGCGCTCGCCGCAGGCTGCCATCACGATCACGTCGGCGTCGCCCTGCTTGGCGATGGCGTGCTGGAGGACCGTCTTGCCGCAGCCGAACGGACCGGGGATGAAACCGGTGCCGCCCTCGGCGATGGGGTTGAAGGTGTCGATGCAGCGCACGCCCGTTTCCATGATCTTGGACGGACGCGGCTTCTCGCGGTAGGCCTTGACGGCCAGCTTGACCGGCCAGCGCTGGGTCATGGTCACGTTCACGTCCTCGCCGTCGGGGCCGGTGAGCACGGCGACCGTCTGGTCGACGGTGTATTCGCCCGCCGGAGCGACGCTCTTGACGGTATACTCGCCCTGGAAGGCGAAGGGAACCATGATCTTGTGGGGCAGCCAGCCTTCCTTGACTTCGCCGAGCCAGTCGGCCGCGACGACGCGGTCGCCGGGTTTCGCGATGGGCGTGAAGGCCCAGAGGGCTTTCCGGTCGAGCGGGTCGGTGTATTCGCCGCGCTTGAGGAAAACGCCCGTCATCGTCTGCAGGTTATTCTGCAGTCCGTCGTAGATGCCGGACAGCAGGCCGGGGCCGAGGGTGACCTCGAGCATCTTTCCGAGGAATTCGACATCGTTGCCGTTCTTGAGTCCGCGGGTGCTTTCGAACACCTGGACCGAGGCTTTCTCACCGTTCACCTTGATGACCTCGGCCAGCAGCTTCTCGCCGCCGACGGAGATGTAGCAGAGTTCATTCTCCGCCACCGGCCCGTCCACGGCCACGGTCACGAGGTTCGAGACGATGCCCGTTACCTTTCCTTTTGTACTCATATCGTAAGATTCTGTTTTTTGTTATCGTAGGTGGAGCGGACCTCTTCGACCAGCCGGCGGAAGAGCGCCCGGCCGGAGTCGGGGTCGAGCTGGAGCCAGCGGTCGATGATCTTGAGCTTGGCCACGAAGCCGAGGATGACTTCGAGGTCCAGGCTGTCCAGGATGGTCAGATCGTCGATCTTCTTCCAACGGAGCTCGTCCAGTCCGCGTTCGCGCGCCAGGATGTCGCCGCAGTTCAGGACTTCGCGCGCGGCTGCCGCTTCGGGGAACTCCTCCGTTTCATCTCCTTCCAGCTTCACCTGGTCCTGGCCTTCCTGGCGGCCCAGGGAGTCGTTGATGTAGGACACGGTGAGGTTGCGCAGGTTGAGGTCGAAGCGGAACCAGTCCCGGATGAACCGGTTGCGGTGCTGCAGGGCTTTCCGATAGAATTCCGCGTCCAGCTTCTCGGGATCGTATCCCTCCAGCAGCTGGTCGAGCACCGCCGCGTCGCGCGCGGACAGCTGTTCGCGGATCTCGTCGAGGAGATCCTGGGCGACCAGGTTGTCCGCCTTTTCCTGATCCGGTTGCAAAACCGGCAGGCTGGCGATGATATACGCGTAATTGTCCATAAGAAATTAACCGAAGAGGAGCTTGCGGGTCACGGGACGCAGGTACTCCGCGATCAGCGCGCGGAAGGTCTCGTCCGTCAGGCTGACAAACCAGCTGCCGTCCTTGGGGCCGATGGAGAAGCCTCCAGCCACTTTCTTGCTAAACTCGGCTTTCGGGGCGCTGCCCAGGGTCTTGGCCAGGGCGCCGGCGACCCAGGGCTCCAGCTCCTGCTGCAGGGAGGCGGGCAGGACCAGGGCGAGGTCGGCCGATTCGCTGGCGCTGAAGCGCTCGGCGACGGTCGTGATGATCTTCTTGAGGAAGTCGGGATCGGCGAGGGATTTGTTGACGCTGTCGGCGCTGATGGCGCCCACGAGCAGGTTCTCGATATCCTTCTTGGTGGCTTGCAGGCACTGGGCGGAAGCCATCTTGATGTCGGAGGATGTCTTCTCGCGAAGGTCGTCGGCCTGCCTGTTCGCGGCGGTGACGATTTCTTCGGCCTGTTTGCGTGCGTCGGCGACGATGCTTTCGGCCTCGGCGCGCGCACGCGCAAGCAGTTGCTCACCTTCTTCTTTGCCTTTGGAGAGACCCTCGTTGTAGAGTTTCTCCGTGAGTTCCTGTAATTTGTTGGACATATCCTATGCTAGTTATTAGTCGTTTTTCGCCTTGGGGGCGTTCACAAATCTATAAAATTTTCCGGCAAAGCGCAAAGAAAAACCGGCTTTTCGGAGGAAAAAGCCGGTTTTTAATAGTTTCTGAATCGTTCGTGCTAGCCGAGGAATCCGAGCAGGATACCCGCCGCAACGGCGGAACCGATAACACCTGCGACATTCGGCGCCATGGCGTGGGTGAGCAGGTGGTTGGAGGGATCCGCCTCGAGGCCGACCTGTTCGGACACGCGGGCAGCATCCGGCACGGCGGACACGCCGGCGTTGCCGATGAGCGGGTTGATCTTCTTGCCTTCCTTGAGGAAGAGGTTCATGAATTTCGTGAAGAGCACGCCGAAGGTGGTGGCGATCACGAAGGATGCGAGACCGAGGCCGAAGATGAGGACGGAACGGCTGTTGAGGAAGACGTCCGCCTGCGTGGAGGCGCCCACGGTCACGCCGATGAGCGTCGTCACGACATCGATCAGCGGACCGCTGGCCGTGGCGGCGAGGCGCTTGGTCACGCCGCTTTCCTTCAGCAGGTTGCCGAAGAAGAGCATGCCGAGCAGCGGCAGGCCGGAGGGGACGATGAAAGCGGTGCAGAGGAAGCCGACGATCGGGAAGATGATCTTCTCGCGCTGGCTCACGACGCGCGGCTTGTTCATGCGGATCACGCGCTCCTTCTTGGTGGTCAGGAGCAGCATGATGGGCTTCTGGATCACGGGCACGAGGGCCATGTAGGAGTAGGCCGACACGGCGATGGCGCCCATCAGTTCCGGGGCGAGCTTGGAGCTCAGGAAGATGGCCGTCGGGCCGTCCGCGCCGCCGATGATGCCGATGGCACCCGCCTCATTGGGGGCGAAGCCGAGCAGCAGCGAAAGCAGGTAGGCGCCGAAGATACCCATCTGCGCGGCGGCGCCGATCAGGATCAGGCGCGGCTGCGAGATCAGCGCGCTGAAGTCCGTCATGGCTCCGATGCCCAGGAAAATGAGCGGCGGGTACCAGCCGTTCTTCACGCCGTGGTAGAGGATGTTCAGCACGGAGTTCTCTTCGTAGATGCCGATCTTGAGGCCCATGCCGGTCTCGGGATCGAAGAAGAGCGGAATATTGCCGATGATGATACCGAATCCGATCGGCACGAGCAGCAGCGGTTCCCAGTGCTTGACAATACCCAGCGTGATGAAGACCAGACCGATGACGATCATGATCAGGTGCGCCGGGGTACAGTTCGCGAAGCCCGTGAACTGCCAGAACTGCTGGAGGCTGTCTAAAACGTTTTCCATTAACCGATCGTTACGATGTCAGCACCTTCGAGGACGGAGTCGCCCTGTTTGACATGGACGGCGGTGATGGTGCCGTCGCACTCGGCGAGGATTTCGTTCTCCATCTTCATGGCCTCGATGACGGCGACCTTCTGGCCACGCTTGACGGCCTGGCCCTCCTTCACGTCGACGGAAATGATGACGCCCGGGAGCGGGCTGCCGATCTTT
>JAEEGJ010021285.1_pt1 | contig 13984 bp, 9 predicted proteins | sample 8958761 | NCBI WGS metagenome assembly JAEEGJ01 (sample SAMN16246546, study PRJNA631951) | gut metagenome | biome: gut microbiome; feature: rumen; material: RS-attached | host: Bos | place: Iran: Karaj | collected 2018-10 | reverse complement strand
TCAAAAACCCCGGGGACACTCATTTCGTGATGGCAGCAGCCGCACACATAAGTGGTGATCACGAAGCTGTAGTCCTTGTCCCGTATCCTTTCCCTGATGTTTTTCCTGACTGCGGAATAGGGCCTGACCTCCCTGCAGTAAACACAGAAGTCCTCCTTCCTGGCCTGCCCCATGTTTACCCTCCTAAGTCCCTTTCTTATTGAACCAGGCCGCGATCATCTGAACGCAAATGCCATAGCCTGTTTCCGTCAATGGAATGGCCGCTCCTTACTGCAGGCTTCACCTGCTTCAGCCAGCTGTCTGTACCGGCTCCTGATGGAAGCAGAGCATGGCCTCCAGTCAAATGATATAAAATTTGAATATTTACATCATCAGAATAATTCAATGATATGTTTTTGTCAAAATTCCATCATTGAGTTTTAACAGATTATGCAATCAGGGCAGAGAGGCTCCTGCAGCAGTGCCTCCAGTAGCTCCCGGATCTGAATTCCGCTGCGGAACTAAAATCCCTCACAGCCCTCCATTCGTGCCTCCGTGCTAAGATAAGTCAGGCCGGTGCCACATTTCCAGGGGACCGGAACACTGCGCTCCGGGGACGGTGTTTCCAAAGCCTTTGCAGATGCTCCGGCACTGCCCTGAAGCCCGGGGGACTTCGCCTGCTGGCCTGAGGCCCGATTGATCCAGGCCGCTTTCACTTTCGGACTCTGTCCGGACACTAACGCGTTTTTGCCGCATTGAAGAGGAATATGCTGTTCTTCAAGAGAAAACCAGACACCGCAACTATCCCTGAGGCCTCCGGAGAGTCCGCTGCCCAGAAGGCCTCCCCTTCCGCTGCAGCAGCGCCTGAAGCGGAGAATGAGCCCGAGGAGAAGTTCTTCTCCGTGAGGTACTCTGCCCGTGCCATCATCACTCCGTTCGCTGAGGGCGAGAGCATCCCGTCAGAGCCAGACTTTCTCCGCGAGATCCCGGAGCTCTTCAATATCGCGTCGCCCTGCGCTCCCTCTGACCTCGTGCGCTTCCGGAGGATGTCGATGGTTCCCGGGGACACCGGGCGCCTCGCGGCCTTTCTCCTGATGCAGGCAGAGAGGATCAACGGCCTTACCCGCTATATCGTTGACGAGGCATCAAAGGACGCCATCGGCACGGAGACCGTAAGCGCCGGAGGCTTCACCGTGAAGGATTCTTTCCCCGAAGGCACTCTTGCCAGGGTTCAGCTGTTCCTCCCGGAGTACGGCACCGCGGCCTACGCCATAGGAATGGCTGAGGAGCCCGGAGAGCAGGAAAAGTCCCTTCTCCCAGAGAACAGAGAGCAGCACACCTTCTTCCGCTTTATAATCATCAGGGATCAGGATCGCGCGGCGCTTCAGTCGGCTATTGCCGAAATCGAGCGAAAATCCCTCCGGGAGCGCAAAGCGGCGTCAAAGAAGAACACAGAGTAAGAAGAGCGGGGTCAGCAGTGGGCAGGAGCAGCGATAGAGGAGTTCCGTTAAGAGTCCTTCCGGAGAGCATTCTGGATGCAGTTTCAGGCAGGAAGGGCAAAGAGCCTCTTAAGACAGGCTCGCTCCCGGGCTCAGCGATGTCCTTCGCCGCAGCGGAGCTCTGCACTCAGCACGACGGCATGCTCCTTGTCATAACCGAGGACACCGCCTCCGCCGAGCGGATGCTTTCAGAGACCGCGGACATCCTGGGAAGTGATGAGAATCTCCTCTGCTTCCCGGGCTACGAGACCCTGCCCTACGACAGCTTCGCCCCGAGGCAGGACGTCATCTCCGAGAGGGCCGAGGCCCTCTATTTCCTGAAGACGGAGAAGAAAGGCGTCGTGTTCGTGGCGGCCGACACCATACTGCAGCGCCTTCCGCCCCCGGAGTTCATTGTCAAGAGCTCCTTCATCATCAAAAAGGGGGAGGAGCGCGATCCCGAGGAGCTCCGCCGCTTCCTCTCGGACTCCGGCTACCTTGCCGTTGAGACCGTGATGGAGCACGGGGAGTTCTCCATGCGCGGCTCCATCCTTGATGTCTTCCCGATGGGCGCGATGCATCCCTGCCGCATCGACTTCTTTGACACCGAGGTCGACTCAATCAGGTTCTTCGATCCGGAGACGCAGCGCTCCGACAAGAAGAGCCTTGAGGGAATACGCATCCTGCCCGCCCGCGAGTACCCCACAGAAAAAGACGCCATCGAGCGCTTCCGCATAGCGTACAGGAAGCTCTTCGGCGCGTCCCTGGACGAGGGCAGCGTCTACAAGGCGGTGAGCGACGGATCGTTCCCAGGCGGAATCGAGTACTACCTCCCTTTGTTCTTTGAGAAGACCTTCTCCGTCTTTGACTACCTGCCGGAGGGCTCCCTTGTCGTTACGGCTGGCGACACCGGAGCGGCGATGGAGGCGTTCCTTCACGACACCGCCTTCCGCGCGAGGACCGGAGGGGACTCACTGCGCCCGAGGCTCGCCCCGGACATCCTCTACTGGACGAAGCCCGACATCAGTGCGGCGGCCGCGAAGTTCGGCCGCATCGCGCTCACTGCCCTGCCCACAGACGGAGGTGACACGGAGAGAGCCTCAACCACGCCTCTCCCGGATCTCGCGGGCGACGGCCGGAACTTCAGGAAGCTCTCTGACTTCATAGCAGCCTTCAAAGGGAAAATCATCCTTTCCGCCCCGGGCGAGGGACGCCTCGACATCCTCGATGACGCACTGCGCGCCGCCGGCATAAAGGCAGCGTCCGCGAGGACTCTGAGGAGCGCGCTCGAAAGCCCCGAGAGGATTGTGCTCACCGCGTCATCGCTTGCGGCCGGTGCGCTCTTCAAAGGGACGCCGGAGACTGCCGTAATCACCGAGACCGAGCTCTTCGGCAGCACTGCGCAGTTCAGGAAGAAGAAAAAGGCCAGTAAGGACTTCGCCGCGGAGAACGTGGTGAAGAGCCTTGGGGACCTGAAGCCCGGGAGCCGCGTCGTGCACTTCGATCACGGCATCGGAAAATACCTGGGCCTCGAGACCATCACCACGGACGGCTTCTCCGCGGAGTACCTCGTCATCGAGTACGCGGGAGGCTCCAGGCTCTATGTGCCTGTAACGTCGCTCTCCCTCGTCTCCCGCTATACAGGAGCCGACAACCCGCCGCTCAACAGCCTGGGCTCCGACTCCTGGAAGAAGAGCAGGCAGAAGGCGATAAAGAAGGCGCGCGACACCGCCGCAGAGATCCTTGACACCAACGCCAGGCGCAGCATGAAAAAGGGCTTCGCCTTCAAAATGGACAGGAAGGGCTACGGTGAGTTCTGCGGCCGCTTCCCCTACGACATGACCGAGGATCAGGAGAAGGCCGAGAACGCTGTGCTTGCCGACATGGAGTCGGAGCGGCCGATGGACCGGCTCGTGTGCGGCGACGTGGGCTTCGGGAAGACCGAGATTGCCCTCCGCGCCGCCTGCCTCGCGGCACTGAACGGCAAGCAGACCGCGGTCCTTGCCCCGACTACCCTTCTCGCTGAGCAGCACTTCGAGACCTTCTCCGAGCGCTTCTCCGAGACCGGCGCAACCGTGGAGGTGCTCTCCAGGTTCAAGACCGCGAAGCAGTCGAAGGAAATCCTCGAGAAGCTCGAGGCCGGCACCATCGACGTCATCATCGGGACGCACAAGCTGCTCTCCAGCAAAATCAAGTTCAGGGACCTGGGGCTCCTCATCGTCGACGAGGAGCACCGCTTCGGCGTGAGGCAGAAGGAGAAAATAAAGTCCATGCGCGCCGACATCGACATCCTGACTCTGACCGCTACGCCGATCCCGAGGACGCTCAACCTCGCCTTCTCCGGGCTCAGGGACCTCTCCATCATCGCGACTCCCCCGGCGGGGCGCCTTTCGATAAAGACGCTCATCCGCCATGACGATGACCACATCATCAGGGAGGCGGTGCTCCGCGAGCTCAACCGCGGCGGGCAGGTCTACTTCCTCCACAACGACATCAAGACCATAGCGGCCGCGGCGGAGAGGCTGCAGAGCCTGGTGCCGCAGGCCAGGATCCGCTTCGCCCACGGGCGCATGGAGAAGGCGGGCCTCGAGAAGACCATGAACGACTTCTACCGGAGGCGCTTCAATGTTCTGGTCTGCACCTCGATAATCGAGACCGGACTCGACATCCCGACGGCGAACACCATCATCATCGAGAGGGCCGACAAGTTCGGCCTCGCGCAGCTCCACCAGATCCGGGGGCGCGTCGGGCGCTCGAAGCACCAGGCCTACGCCTACCTCCTCGTGCCAGAGGAAACGGAGCTTGACCGGGACGCGAAAGCAAGGCTCCGCGCGATTGAGTCGAGCGACGAGCTGGGCGCGGGATTCTCGCTCGCGACGAGCGACCTGGAAATCCGCGGCGCGGGGGAGCTCCTCGGCGAGGAGCAGAGCGGTCAGATCACGACCGTGGGCTTCGACCTCTACATGGACATGCTGGAGAACGCGGTGAAGTTCCTTAAGGAGGGCCACGAGCCTGACGAGAACGCGCTCGTGAGCGAGCACGCCGAGGTCGACATCGGCTTCCCTGCCCTCATCCCCGAGAGCTATGTAAACGACGTCAGCACCCGCCTCAGGTTCTACAAGAGGATAGCGGGAACCTCGACGCGCGATGAGACCGACTCGGTAATCTCGGAGCTCGGCGACCGCTTCGGGAAGATCCCCGAGGAGGTGATGACGCTCGGAAAGGTTACGGTCATCAGGCAGGAGGCCGAGAAACTCGGCATCGTAAGGCTCAGGGCGACGAAGGAGGGAGGGCTCATGGAGTTCAATGACCATCCCTCGATAAAGCCGGAGAAAATAATCGCGATGATTAAGAGCGAGCCGTACTTCTACAAAATGGAAGGGCATAATAAAATCAGGTACAAAATCCCCGGGGAGGACATCGCTACGAGAGTGAAGGCCGTTGAGTCAGTGATGAGGAAGATGGCCTGACGCACCATTGCGGGCGCCGGAGTGCCCGGAGAGAGATAAAGCTCATAGAGAGGTGAGACATGATAATTGATACGGACAGAATACTTCCGTCCATCTATGATGAGACGAAGCCCCGGAAGAAGTATGTACTGAGGCTTGAGCTCGACGGCAGCGCAGAATTTAAGATCTGGCGCGGGATCATCTGCCCATCGAACATCAGGCTCTCCTACCTCTCCGAGTTCCTTGTGCGGACCATGGGCTGGATCGGATACCATGAGCACCAGTTCACCGATAAGGACGGAGCCGAGTACCTCAGCACCTCAGCGAAGGAGGCCTGTGATGAGGACTTCGCGCCCGGTGAGATCGAATACTACGACTTCAATGACTGGACGCTCGGTGACCTTCTCAAAAAGAAAGGCGATCAGATGACCTGGACCTATGATCTCGGGGACAGCTTCACCCATACCCTGACGCTCCGTGAGGTGCACAGGTACATGAGAAGGAATGGCGTGGCACCGGATCCGGAATACTGCATCACCGGCGGGGAGAACAGCTGCCCGCCTGACGATGTCGGAGGAATCTATGGGTATGAGCACATGCTGGAGGTGCTCCAGAATCCCGATGACGAGGAGTACCAGGAGTATAAGGACTGGCTCCCGGATGGCTTCGATCCGAAGCGCTTCAATATCCATGACGCGCGCCTTCGCGTCTGGGATTTTGAGAGGTCGGTCGAGACCATAAGGATGAGGATGGAGGATGCCATTCCTCCTGAGATGCGGCCGCTTCCTCCGATGAAAAGGCAGCAGACAATGCCCAGAAAACTTCGCGCAAGAGCCGCGGCAGGCACAGATGGGGAGAATTAAGGTTCTCTTGGTTTCAGGCACTGAAATGCCCCGGCACAGGTCCGGGGCTTTCTTTATTTCCGTTTCAGTAAAGAGCGTCAGTCAGCCTGCTCTTCGGGCTTCTGCGGAGGGAGCTTGCCCTTCAGGTCATTGTTCACGATAGCGCAGACGCTGGAGTCTGACCAGACGTTGAGGCAGGTCTCAATCATGTCGATTACCGCGTACACGGGGAGAATGATGCCCATCAGGCGGACCGGCACGTCAAGCGAGGCCATGAGCGAGAGCGTGAGGAAGAAGCAGCCCATCGGGACTCCGGCGTTTCCGACAGCGGCCAGGGTCGCGATCAGGATCCACACCAGCATGGTAGGAACGGAGAGATCCATTCCGGCATTCTGCATAAGGTAGAGGGACGTTACCAGGATGAACGCGGCGCAGCCGTTCATGTTGATGGTGGTGCAGACAGGGAGCACGAACCTGGAGACTCTCCTGTCAACACCGAGGTTGTCCTCGGCGGAGGCCATCGTTACAGGAAGGGTTCCGGCGGATGACTTGGAGAACAGAGCGACCATGAGCGCAGGGAACATGCCCCTTGCGACCTTAAGCGGATTGAGCCCGCGGATCACGAGGAGGAGCGGCAGGACAATGAACATCTGTATGAGGTTCGAGCCCACCACAACCGTGAAGTAGGTTACAAGGCTCCCCAGCGCCTGCTGCGTGAGGATCCCGTGGACAAGCTGCGCGGTGAAGGCGAGGATGCCGATGGGGAGAGCCAGGATCAGCCAGTGGATGAGGATGAAGAAGATGTCCTGAATGCCTTTGAGGAAATTAAGGACAGCGCTCTTGTGGTCGCCATCAGGCATTACGGTGAGCGCAAGCCCGAAGAGAGCCGCGACAATCAGAATCGAGAGGACATTCCCCGAGGCGAAGGGCACCACGAAGTTGTCCGGGATCACGCTGATGAAGTGCTGCATGTAGGACTCGTTCGGCACCGTGCCGTTCGGGAGCTCAGCGGCTCCTGAGACCTCAGGCGGGACGTTGGCGGGCGAGAGGATGAGGAAGAGCGTGAGGCCGATGGAGGCCGCAAGTATGGTTGTAAGGAGGGTATAGAACACCGCGTGCCCGAATATGGCGCCGGAGTTCGAGCCCTTCCCGAGCTTCGCGAGCGTCGTTATAAGGGCGAGCGCTATTACAGGTATCGCGATGAACTTGAAGAGCCTCGTGAACACCAGCGCTATGAAGTCCATCGTCTCGACAAACGCGCTGTTCTCGATAAAGCCGAGGGCCGCTCCGAGGACAAGGCCCGCGCCGTAGAGTATCGCGGTCCTTGTTCTCGCCTTCTTTTTCTGATCATCAGACAGTTCTGCCATGATATTGCTCCATGTAATGAATTTGAGCGCATTATAGCACTGTCGATTCAGAATTCATATATGATTAGTATGATTATAGGGAAATAAAATCAGGCTGAAGGGAAAAGCCGCGGAAAGGCTCTATGATGACGGGACTGGCCGAGATATGCCAGCGCCAAGGAGACGAAACGCCGGCACCAAGGGGATTATTTCTTCTGTGAGCTGCCCTGCTTCTTCATAAGCTCCACGAACCTCGCGTGTACTGAGGTTCGGTTGAGCTCAAAATCCTGCAGCGCCTGGTTTCTGATTACGGAGAGTATTACCCCGGCGAAGAAGGAGAGTAAGGCCGCCATCATGGTGAACGAGCAGACGATAAGGGTCGGGAACTTCTTCACGAGCCCGGTGTCGAGGTAGTCGATGAACACCGGTATGAAGAAGCCGACCGCGATGACAGTGAGGATGCCTGCCATGATACTGAAGAACTCCAGCGGCCGGTTGTAGAGGAAGAGCCTTCCGATGGTGAGAAGTACACTGATGCCATCGGAGATGGTGTTGAGCTTGGACTCGGAGCCCTCAGGACGGTCGCGGTAGCCGATGACGACATTCCGGACGTTCATGCGCTTGTCAATCGCATGTATGGTCATTTCGGTCTCGATCTCAAAGCCTCTCGAGAGGATCGGAAAGGTCTTCACGAAATCGTAGCTGAAGGCGCGGTAGCCCGTCATGATGTCCTTGATGTCGGAGTGGAATATGTGGTTAATGGAGAAGCGAACCAAAGAGTTCCCGAAATTGTGGAACTGCCGCTTGTTCTCGTTGAAGTAGGTTGAGGAGAGCCTGTCACCAACTACCATGTCGGCCTGGTGCGAAAGGCCCTCATCGCAGAGCTTCGGCGCGTCTGATGCCTCGTAGGTGTCGTCACCATCGACCATCAGGTAGCACTCCGCCTCGATCTCGCGGAACATCCGCCTGATGACCTCGCCCTTCCCCTGCTGGTACTCGTTCCTGACAATGGCGCCCGCCTTCAGCGCCTCCTCAACTGTCCGGTCCTTTGAGTTGTTGTTGTAGACGTATATTGCGGCATCGGGAAGAGCCTTTCTGAAGTCGGACACCACCTTGAATACCGTCTGCTCCTCGTTGTAGCAGGGGATAAGAACCGCAATCCTGTCCATAATCACTCCGTTGCCCTGAAGCCTGAGGGAAACCATGGCGCCTCAGGCCGCATCAAAATCCAGAAACGAAAAAGCTGCCGGAGGGATCCGCCGGCAGCTGCGCATTGCCGCGGAATAGCCTTACCACTTCAGCCAGTCGTCAGTCGGAACCTCGGCAGCAGGCTTCTCCTCAGCCTTTGCAGCGTCATCCTTCTTGGGAGCCTCTGCGGCCGTGTCCTTGGCCTCATCCTTCTGCTCTGCGGCAGGGGTCTCAGCCGCTGAATCCTTGTTCTCAGCAGGTGCTGCTGCCGCGGTATCCTGGGCAGGAGCGGCATCCGCGGGCTTATTCTCATCTGCAGAAGCATCCTTGGCAGGCTCCTCCTTTGCAGGCTCATTCTGGGCTGCCGCATCGCCCGCAGGCGCGCTATCAGCAGTGCCTTCCGCGCTGCCCTCAGCCTTGCCGACATCCTCCGCGGGAGCCGCGGACTCATCAGCTGCCGGGGCGGGCCCAGCAGATTCAGCCTTCGGCTCCTCGGCCTTGGGTGCCTCAGCGCTCTGCTCATCGGGCTTTGGCTGTTCCTCGGTCTTAGTCTGCTCCTCAGCCTTGGGCTGCTCTTCGGGCTTCGGCTCCTCGGCCTTGGGCTCAGCCTTTTCCTCGGTCTTTTCCTCAGTCTTTGCCTCGGCACTGGAATCAGATGATGAAGAGTCAGAGCCGAACATGTCACCGAAGTCAACAGTGAAGGAGCTGCCGTCACCTGAGGATGAGCTGCTCTCCTCTTTCTTCGGAGCAGGCTCTGGAGCCTTGGTCTCAGCTTCAGGCTCCTCCTTCTTCTCCTCGGGAGCAGGAGTCTCGGCGGCAGGAGCGGGCTCCTCTGCCTTAGTCTCGGGCGCAGGCTCGGCAGGAGTCTCTGCGGCAGCGCTTTCCGCGCCGGCATTCTCTGAAGGAGCCGGAGCAGGCGTCTCCTCTGCAGAAGATGCCTGAGGCTCCTCCTTTGAAGATGAGTCACTGCTCTCCGCGCCACTGCCCTTCAGCGCGGCAACAGGCGAGTTCCAGAGCGCCTTTTGAGTGTTTTCTGGAACAGCGTCGGTCATGAAGCTCTCAGAGAGATCCGCAACCGTCTTGCTGTCTTTCGTAACGGTGAGGCTTACCGAGTGGCTCCCGGAGCGCTTCATGATCTGTGAGACGGTCCTTTCGGATCCGGCGCTCTCGCCGTCAACCTTCCAGGCAAAGACGCAGGAGCTGTCATTGAGGCAGGCGTTGGTGCTGAAGGAGGCGAAGTTCCCCACAGTGCTGTATGAGATAACTGACTTTTCCAGAGCTTCCGGCTTGTCGCCGCACCCCGAGATGAGGAATGAAGAGGTGAAGATCATGGCAACAGCTGCCGCAGCCCTGGTAAGATGGAAACAGTTATTCATATTATTATTGACTCCTGCCGCACTATGTAAAAACATTGAATACAGGACGGCAAAATCCCGTGGTCTGATATATTATTATGGTTTGTCATGCAAAACTTTGAAGAGACAACAAAAATGAGAAATAAAGTGCAGATCCTGGGAGCTTTTCTGCTGCCATGCCTGATGCTTGCCCCGACAGGGTGCTCAAAGGAAAACTCAGGAGCAGAAGCACAGAAAACAGAATCCACGGAGAAGACAGTAGAGGATCACGCGGCTGAGGCAAGGAAGCTCATTGAGGCAAAGAGGGAAAAGGCGAAGGCTGACTGCGGCACATACCTCAATGCACGAGCAGGAAGCGGCCGCGTGCGCTACACCGACGAGAAGGGGCCTGACAAAAAAGGAGAGATTACAGTAGTCGGGACGCTCGATGTCTCAGGAGAGAAGGAGCAGCTCTCATTCAAGTGCACTGTAAAGGCGTCAGACGGCCCTATCTACGGGCTTGTGAACCTCGATCTCTACCACATTGAGCCGACTTCGGCAGGAACAGCGAAGTAACGCACTGAAACACAGAGGAGTCAGGAAGAGCCGCAGTCCTGCACGGACTTTCACTTCCCCTTTCCGAATATCCCCGGGAACTTGCGCCTCAGATAAAGCCCGAGGACTTTCCTCACATCCGAGAAGTGGACTCGCCCAGACTCGATCTTAACCATGCTGTATTTCTGCAGAGTGAAGTACAGGTTCGAAAGCTCCATGCCGGCAAGCTCCTCCGGGCAGACGCAGCCTGAGAAGAATCCAGACTCCTGGGCAATCATAGGATACATCCGGAGAAGCGCGCTTCTTAGGCTGCCATCTTCCGCACCTTTCTGACAGAGCCGGAAATCATCACAGCCCCAATCGTGCCTGTAGAAAGCTGACATCGCACTGCTCCTGATCCATAACATTCCGCCCCAGGGCACGACAGGATGGTCATCAAATGGAACTGAGAGCTGCAGCATGGAATAAATTCTCTCTGCCGTTTTCCGGCTGCTGCCCCACTCCTCATTGAGGATCCTCTCCGGCCATTCTGCGAACATGGGCAGAAATGGCATCAGAAGGCCAAGCCTGCTGTGATTCTGAAACAGTCCGATGATATTCTGCACATACTGTTTTGAGAATAAAAGCGAGGATAAACAGTGCTCAGAGAAAAAACTGTCTTTTAACGGAGGATCAGATGAAGTATTTTCCAAATCTTTGAGCAGGCAGATATAGTCAAAAGAACTCAATTCATCCCTGAAGGTTAGCCAGAATGCTGCTTCTGAACAGGAATCTACTTCCTGAAGCATGACTTCTACCCTGAAGTTTCCGAGTGAAGAGAGAACAGCTGTCCAGGCATCCCTGATTTTTTCTGAAACAGCAGCAACAAATACAGATGATCCGTCAGGCAGGTATTTGAGATACCTGATATTCGATGGAATTCTATCAGCCATGCTGCTGCACAGAACTGCGGCTATTCGGCAGGAGCCACTGACTGTCTGTCCGGAAGCACTGGCACTTTCGAGGACATATGCGAGTCCCAGTGCCCTGATGAGGTTTGAGTTCTTCTCTGACCGGAGCAGATCCTCGTAAATGAGATCAGCAGGATATTCTGTCCTGTTCTCAAGGAAGGAAATGAGGTTCCTTATTTGGGCAGAGCTGCTAATTTTATTGATGTAGCTGTAGTCTGTCGTGAAGCATTTCCTCTTCACCAGAGGGAATTTCTTCGAAAGGAGCTCACCGGGCATGAAGATGGTCGGGTTCTCGATAAACTCAGAGAAAACTGAGCCGAGGAACGATGATGAGACAAATCCCCTCTTCTCAAAATAGGCCGTAAAGGAGGTTTCCTGACTGACAGCGTCATTCCAGGTATCAGCAGAATCCAGCCCGGCAAAATACTCACGGAAACACTCATCGTGGAATAGCCTGTTCCTGATGACAAGGAAATAGCTCTGAAGGTGCGGCGGAATGCTGTGCTTTCTGTCATTTAGCCCCGGATGGCGGTACAGTCCCCAGAAATCGCAGACGCGGCTCTCCATTTCAGCAAAGAGACTGGTAAAGGGATATACCGGGCCATAGCATGAGCAGTTGCAGAGGATCAGCTCATCATACTGAGCGAAGAATGAGCCCTCATGTGAGAGGATGAAGTCCTTCCACGCTCCGAAATCGAATCCCCTGTTTTCCCTGCTGAATACCTTATAGCCCTTTGCCTCAAGGGATTTCTTTGACTCAGGCCTTATGCTGCCGTTTACAATTACGATGACATCAGCAGCCTTGGAGAGCTCAGCAAGATAGTAATAAATGAAGGATCTGACAGCGCCTGACTGGCTGTAAAAGGAAAAAAGCGAGAGTCTCTTCATACTCCATCCTCAAAGACTGCCACATGAATACGAGGAGCAGGAGAAACACCGGGCTCCAGCCAGGGAAGTGCCGCACTTCCGGCAGGCGATTGCCTCAGAAAGAGGCCCAAATGCACTGCCCCCATTGAGAGCTCCGGCATAAACACCTTAAATGACAGGATGCCGCCTCAGAAAGGCCTAGCATCTGAACAGGGAAAGCCTCAGCATGAGCCTCAGCATGAGCCTCAGCTTTCCCTTTAATCAGCTGCGCAGAGCCCGCGGCTGCAGGTTTCCCCTTACTTGCGTCTCCAGACTGTGCCGTTCGGGCCATCCTCAAGGACGATGCCGAGCTCCTGCAGCTTATTCCTTGCAGCATCGGCTGCCTTCCAATCCTTCCTGGCCCTTGCGTCATTGCGTTCCTTTACAAGAGCCTCAATCTCGGCATCGCCGCCCTCATCGCCTGATGAGCTGCCGCCTTTGAGGAAGCTTTCAGGATCGTCCTGCAGAATGCCAAGCACTCCACCAAGCTTCTTGAGCATCTGACCTGCCTTCACTGCTGCAGGATCGCTCTTCTCCTTCAGGCTGTTCACTTCTTTTGCGAGCTCAAAGAGGACCGAGAGCGCGAGAGGCGTGTTGAAGTCATCGTCCATTGCCTCACGGAAGCGCTTCTCGTACTCAGCGTATTCATCGCCTGCCTCTGCATCTGCCGGAAGCTCAAGTCCGCGGAGCGCAGTATAGAGGCGCGCGAGAGCGGACCTCGCCTGCTCAAGGTTCTCCTTGGAGTAGTTGAGTGCGGTGCGGTACTGCCCGGAGAGGAGGAAGAACCTGACGGCCTCCGGCGCGTGCTCTTTGAGGACATCGCGGATGGTGAAGAAGTTTCCGAGGGACTTCGACATCTTCTCCTTGTTGATCATCACCATGCCGGAGTGGATCCAGGTGTTGACATAGGTGGTGTGGAAGGCGCAGCAGCTCTGCGCGATCTCGTTCTCATGGTGCGGGAATATAAGGTCTGAGCCGCCACCGTGGATGTCGAACCTGTCGCCAAGGTAGCGGTGGTTCATCGCCGAGCACTCGATGTGCCAGCCCGGGCGCCCCTTGCCCCACGGGGAGTCCCACTCGGGCTCGCCGGGCTTCGACATCTTCCAGAGGACGAAGTCATAGGGGTTGTGCTTGCTCTCCTCGACACCGACCCTGGCGCCCGCACGGAGATCGTCAAGCTTCTGCCCGGAGAGCCTGCCGTACTCCGGGAAGCTGTCGATGGAGAACATCACGTCGCCGTTTCCAGCGACATAGGCGTTGCCGTTGTCAATAAGGCGCTTCACGATGTCGATGATGCCGTCGATGTTCTCGGTCGCGTGCGGCTCGATGTCCGGGCGGAGCATGCCGAGCGCGTCAAAGTCGCTGTGCATCTCCTTTTCCATGCGTGCGGTGAGCGAGCTTATCGGCTCGTGGTTCTCGGCGGCACGCTTTATGATCTTGTCATCGACGTCGGTAACGTTCCTGACGTAGGTTACCTTGTAGCCAAGGTACCTGAGGTAGCGGACAATCACGTCAAAGCAGACGAAGGTCCTCCCGTGCCCGATATGGCAGTAGTCGTAGATGGTGACGCCGCAGACGTACATTCCGACTTTCCCGGGCTCGATGGGCTTGAACTCTTCCTTTTTCCTTGTAAGGGTATTGTAGATTCTGAGCATGATTGACTTCCGCTGAAATACGCTTTTACACTGAATGCAGTTTCGGATTATAGCCGAAAAACACCCTGACGCCTTTATTTTTCTGACGTATAAGCAGATTTCGCCGGCAACTTCCGGGCAGAGCCTGTCTCTGGCAGGCTGCAGTCGGAGAGCCAGGACACGGCAAAATGCAGGATACGGTCCAAAACTTGCTGTTAGGGAAACGCTGAACAATTAGGGCCTTGTTCTGCGAAACCTATTAAAAATTCTCTACTCAAAAATTGCTGATGATTTTTTAATCAACAACCTTAGTAAATTCCATA
>JAEEGJ010021283.1_pt1 | contig 13984 bp, 12 predicted proteins | sample 8958761 | NCBI WGS metagenome assembly JAEEGJ01 (sample SAMN16246546, study PRJNA631951) | gut metagenome | biome: gut microbiome; feature: rumen; material: RS-attached | host: Bos | place: Iran: Karaj | collected 2018-10 | reverse complement strand
CGCTTTTCCCTACATTCACGCTGCCGGACGACTTATTAACCATATCATCCACAAGCGCTTCATGCTTATTCTCTTCAACCTCATATGTGACCATAATCTTATCGGTATACTGGGCATCCACAATAGTGGCATTATAATCACCTAAAAGCCTTTTAACGAGGTTATCAAGATTATAGGCATATTCTATGGTAACTCTGATGGCAGGCACCATTTCGGCCAGCGTGCTCTTTTCCAGGGCATCTTTAACTGCCCCCTGGTAGGCTCTGACCAAACCTCCCACTCCAAGAAGCGTTCCGCCAAAATACCTGGTCACCACAACAACCACATCCTTCAGCTCATACCCATTTAAAACGTCCATAATCGGTCTTGCCGCACTGCCTGACGGTTCTCCGTCATCAGAGCATTTCTCAGTCTTGTCGCTAAGAATGTAAGCATATACATTATGCCTTGCATCATAATACTGTTTTCTTTTGGCCTGTATAAATTCAAGAGCCTCTTCTTCCGTTTTGACATAGGCTAAAGAGGCAATGAATCTTGATTTCTTATCTTCATATTCTCCAACTGCAGGCTGACTGATTATCTTCATATGGCCCCCTGATTTTACTGGCCTGCGGCTCTTGCTGCCATTTCAGCCATCTGCTGATTAAGAATATCCTGATAATTAGGTTTTAAGAAGAAGTCAACATTGTGAGGACACATACGTGTTCCACCTGTTCTGACTACTGTTCCATCCGGATTAACATATGAGGAACCTGAACGAAGTGACTCATCCTGAGTAGGACTGAGTTCTACTGTTCCTTCTGCCTTGAACGGGCAGTTCTCACATGCCGGAAGTCCTGAATATGTACAAACCATACCCTGATAATGAACATCACAGTTCTCAGTTGGTACAGTACCTACTGCAAAATACTCGGTCTTAAGACATGCATCACAAAGTCCAGGAATTGGCAGTTTACCTGATCTTGAACATATTGTGGCAGTGGTAATTCCGTTAGGCATTGGGAAGGACTGGTTAGGAAGATCCTCATGGATACGGCTCATAACCGCTCTCCAGAGTTTCTTGGAAAGTCCCTTTTCATCTGATGATGAAAGTTTGGCATTATTATCAATACCTGTCCATACTGTTGCTGTATAGTATGGTGTATATCCTGCAAACCATACATCGTTATAATCTGATGTAGTACCTGTCTTACCTGCGATAGCCATATTACCGAAGTTAACAGCTGAACCTGTACCCTTGGTAACAACGTCTACCATGGCATCTGTAAGAAGGAATGCTGTAGTCTCTTTAAGAACTCTCTCACCTTCACGATTTGTATAATCAATAAGCACATTACCATCATTATCAAGAATTCTTGTATAAAGTGTAGGCTTAAGATATACTCCGCCATTGGCAATACAAGCATAAGAACCGTTAAGTTCCATATTTGTTACACCGTAAGTGATACCACCAAGTGCCAGAGGCTGCTGGATATCAGTCATTACGGAACCGTCTTTCATAACCTCTCTGTCAACAAGTGTTGTGAATCCAAGTTTAAGCAGGTAATCATAACCGAGCTGAGGAGTAATCTGTGTAAGTGTCTTAACTGCAACGATATTAAGGGATTCCTGAATACCATATCTGAGTGAACAGATTCCCTTGTAACCTGAACTGTACCAGTTGGATACCGGCTTACCGTTATTATATCTAAATGGTGCATCCACCTGAACTGATGCAAGTGTAAGTCCTGCTGAATCAAGTGCAGGTGCATATGTGGATACAACCTTGAATGTTGAACCAGGCTGTCTCTTGGTATTGGATGCTCTGTTAAGAGTACGTGACGCTGTCTTAGGACCACGGCCACCAACCATTGCAACCACATAACCTGTTGACTGATCTTCAACTGTAATTGAAACCTGAGGCTGAATTACAAGTGATATGGACTCTGCTCTAACTTCATCACCCTCTTCCATTGTCGCTTCCTTATAGGCTTCAATCGCCTCATAAGCCGCTTCCTCGGAAGAATATAATAAATCAAAACTTGGATTGGTCTGCTGATAGTAAGTCTTGTACATTTCCTTACTGATATTCACCAGTTCTCCATCCGCCTTCTCAATTGTCAAAGCATAGTTAAGATAATATTTCGGATTGGCAGGATAATTCTCTTCATTCGAGAATACCTCATCACAGATACCCTGAATCTGAGGATCCTGAGTTGTATATATCTTAAGACCACCGCTGTACAAAAGACCATAAGCCTGAGTTGAACTGTAACCACACTCAGTCTGCAGATCTTCTACAACCTGCTCAATAAGTTCATCAACAAAATATGAGTTAACTGTATCAGTTTCAATTACTTCATTGGCATCAAGAATTCTTGAATAAACATCATCTGCCATTGCAGCGTCATGCTCTTCCTGAGTAATGAAACCAAGTTCAAGCATCTTGTTAAGACATTTCTCTCTTCTTTTTGCATTGTCTTCAGGATGGGAAATCGGATTATACTTATAAGGATTCTGAGTAATACTTGCAATAACCGCGCACTCAGATAAAGTCAGCTGATATACAGGCTTATTAAAATAACGCATTGACGCAGTCTGTACACCTAAAGTATTCTGACCTAAGTTAATTGTATTCATGTATAATTCAAGGATTTCTTCCTTGCTGAGTTCCTTCTCAAGCTGAAGTGCAAGGTACTGCTCCTGAACTTTTCTCTTAATCTGAGCCATTGTATTTGACTCATTAACCCAGTCCTCAAAAACGTTATTCTTAAGTAGCTGCTGTGTAATTGTTGAAGCACCCTCTTTTCTTGAGAAACCGGAACTTACTGTAGCATAACCTGCTCTGATAATACCCTTGATATCAACACCGTTATGCTCATAGAATCTTTCATCCTCGATAGCAACAAAAGCATCAGCCAGGTCCTGTGGAATCTTATCCATTGTAACGTAGCTTCTGTTAGAATTCTCTGCTACAAGTTTGGTAATCTCATGACCTTCACTGTCGTAAACGGTTGTAGCATAACCTTCAGGTACAACGTCAAGTGTTGTAATATCCGGAGCCGAACTAAGAATACCGTTAAAAGCCCCGACTCCCATTGATATTCCCAATGTGCCGAAAGCTATGATTACAATAAGCACCACCTTAAGCAGTGTTACCTTAATCATCTTGGTAAACTTAATCTTCTTCGAATTAAGTATCTGTTGTTTTTTCCTTACACCTTTTCTGGTATAATTCATTCTCTTCGCCTCTTATTCTTCACTCTGAACTTCAGAATTTTCTTCGTTTTCTTCTTCACTCTTGTTCGGAGTCATATATTCAATGTCATCAGCAAGTCCTGATGTATCCTCACCAACGTAAATCTCATACTCGCCTTCAGGATTAAGCATCATATCAGTAATGTCCACATACTGTGAATAAACATATGCTGTCTGACCATAGTAAATAATCTTGGTCCAGGAAGCAGCATCCTCATTTTCTCCCTGCTCAGGTGTGGTTTCAGTTTCACCTTCTCCGCCTTCACCTTCCTCTGTTTCAGGATGTGATTCAGGTACAGCGACTCCACCATCAGCAAGTTCGAAGTCATTACCCTTATATGCAGAACCAAGTCTTTCGAAATCGGTACCAGGACCTGAACGAACATTGATATTGTCTGCATTGATAACTGCTCTTTGCACAATTACAACTTCCGGCTCTTCTTCTACCTCTTCTTCAACCACTTCTTCTTCCACTATTTCCTCTTCTTCAGGAGGATTAATGTCTTCCTCAGTTCTGAAAGCAAGTTTAATGGAAACAATACTTATGGCAATAACCAAAGTTATAATTACGCCTATCATTATGGAATTAAGTGTGCTCTTTTTCATACACCCATCCTTCTATACACATACTTAGGGAAATTATACCACATTTTGTATATAAATAAAAGAGCCATTGAGGGTTCAAATCTTAAGGCCCTCGCCGGCTCATTTTGCGCATCTTTGCTCTGTTTATAATCACATCTTTATTGAATAATCGCTGTCATACATGGCTTTAAGCGTTTTATTGCTTGAATATTCTTCAGTAAGGCAGAACTCCTTGGACCAGGTCATGTAATAAGCCCATGGCACCTTACTTTCTTTAAGTTTTTCTATATCAGGCACATTGCCAACCTCTGCCAGGGCTGCAACCTTCTTAGAGCCTGTATTTGCCATTAATTCATCATATTCTTTTTTATAGTCTGTAAGGGCGCCTTTATCAATATAAACATCCCTTGATATTACATCCAAGTATTCATCTCCCGGAAAGCCTGCCTTAGCCGGAGAATTCCATACCCAGATAAGATTATCAATGTGTTTTACATTCACGTAATAATCAAACATCAGCTTATAGAGTTCTCTTCCAACTTCGTCGCCTCTGGCACCCCACCAGAACCAGTCGCCGTCTGCCTCATGAAATGGTCTCCAGAGTACCGGAATTCGTTCATCCTGAAATCTCTTAAGAATCTCCGCGAGCGCATCCATGTCATGATAGAATGCCTTTCTTTCATCACTTCCTTCAATTAAAATCTTAGAAGCATCAAAGTCTGTATTCTTCTGATAGAAACTCTTATCTCTTCCACCTATTGGTGAATACCAGTGAAAGCAAAGAGCCACTATTCCCTTAGTCTCTTTATACCACTCTATCGCAGTATCAACAGTTTCTCTGTTTTCCACAATCTCAGTAAGGCATTCAGGCGTCATGTCATCATAATTAATATTCTGAGAATAACTAAGAAGTTCAAAGCCCCTTAACATCGGCTTATGCCCGGTCACCTTATATATATGTTCCGCTTCTTCCATCGGAATCGTCTGCGTATGCTGCCCCGTAATTATCTGCTTTCCTGCTACGCTGTACAGATAATCCAGCAGTTCCCTCGCTTCTTTTGTCGCGTTTTTATTTACAGTGTTCATAATGAGGTCCTCCCCCTCCATTATAAAAAAAAGGACGCTCCCTTTTCAAGAGCGTCCTCATCACAACCTTTCGGTTTAATATTAGTTAGTAACTGAATATGTATGTGTCTGAACATATGGCTCAGTCATATCGCCATACATAAACATGATTTCGAATGTACCATCGATTTGCTTTGTTCCGTTACCATTGTCGTAAACAGTACCTGAGAACTTAATTCCGTAGATACCATTTCCTTCTTCAGATGTTTCGAATACCTGAGCAGCATACTCACCCATTGGATCTTCTTCAGTAACATCTAATGAGAAAGAACCACCAACCGGATTAATGAAGCCCTTAGTATATTCTGAATTTCTGAATTCATCGTATGTAAGAACATCCCATGAATCCCAAGCCTGCTCACCAAAGTAGTCACCCATGTTAATGTTGAACCACCAGTCACCATCAGCATATGCATAAGAATCATCATAGTAGATTTCAAGTTCACAGTTGCTATCTGTAACATTTAAGTCATTATCACCTCTGATTCCAGCCTTCTCTGATTCAGATAAGCTTCTGCCATATAACTCTTCAAGATAGCTGATAAGTTCATCAGCACCTGAAACAGCAACAAGTTCGCTTGTTCCGTAGTATGAATCTTCAATGCTTGCAGCAGTTGCATATGTATCTACAGTACCGCTGTTTGAGCTGTTGTAGTCATAGTCATAATCATAATCATAATCAAAATCATAATCATCGTCATAGTTATAATCATAATCGTAATCACCGTTAAGGTAGTAATCAGGATTCTCCAATACTTCATTAACGGTTGCACCTGTTGCAATAATTCCTGATACAACTGGAATAATAACTACTAAAGAAACGATTGTTCCGATAATAGCACCAAGGATTGAAAGAATCAAACCTGTGATAGCCATGCCCTTCTTGCTTGTCTTCTTAGCAAGGGCAACAATTGCAAGAATAAGACCGATTAATCCAAAAAGACCTGATAATGGGCAACAGATAAGTGCCAGAATACCAAATACTAAAGCTGCAATTGCAGGTCCCTTAGCCTTAGCCACAGGTGCTGCTCCCATTGCTGCTGTATTAGTATAAGAATAAGTACCCTGCTCATATGTTGGAGCCGGATTTGGATTATATCCATAGTTTGGAGCTGGATTAGGATTTGGATTGTATCCATAGTCCTGTGCTGGAGCCGGATTAGGATTATAACCGTAATCCTGTGCTGGAGCTGGAGTTGGTTCTGGAGCTGGAGCTGGTGCAGGAGCAGGAGCTGGTGCAGGAGCTGGAGCTACTTCTGGTTCAACCTTTGTACCACAGTTAGTACAGAAAAGGGAACCATCTGGTATTTCAGTGCCACAACTTTTACAAATCATTTAATATTTCCTCCCTTTAACGAATTAAAATGCTAAAATACACGTCTCTATCATAGTAACATAACAGTACATATATTTCAAATACAATTTTATAAATATTTAATATTTACGTCTATACCTAAACCCATACATCCCGCCAGATTCACAAGAACAAAAAAAAGCCTGCACCAACGGTACAGACTTAAATCTAAAGCTGCTAACGGGAATCGGACCCGTGACCTCCGCACTACCAATGCGACGCTCTACCTACTGAGCTATAGCAGCTTGTTTTGTCAACCTTGATATATTAGCATAGGAAGACCTTATTGTCAAACCATTTCAGTCTCTCACCAAAAGAAAGGCGGAGATTTTTTTCTTGGCTCTTTGATAAGCATTATCTGCCGACTTATCGCTGATTCCAAGTATGGCAGGGATCTCGCTGATATCTGTTTCAGCCACCCTTAAATCCACAACCTTCTTCTCAAGATCTGTAAGATTCTCCTCAATATAATCAGTCAGTTCTTTATATTTCTCGTTATTAAGGGCAATTCTCTCAGGGTCCGCCTCATCAGAAGGATGCACCTCCTCGATGCTTAAGCCCGTGTTGCCCTCGCTGTCTGTAGTTGTCTCGAAAAGTGAAATATAATTCTGAAGAGGAATATTCTTCTTATTACCCGATTTATAAATCCCCGTCAGAATATTTCTCGTAACACACAAATTGGCAAAAGTCGTAAACTTCGCATTTTTGTCCGGCTTATAATTCACAATTGCCTTATATAAACCTATCATTCCTTCCTGAATGACATCGTCAGGATCGAGACTTAAGACGGTCATTTTGGAAGAAATCATTCCAACGATTTTTTTATGTTTGCTAAGGAGATAATCCGCGATTTCAGAGTCGCCCTCATTATACATTTCAATGAGTTCTTCATCTGAATAATTATCATACTTTGAATTCATATTTTTCCCCTATTTAAATTCCCTTTGTCTCACAATCTCATACATCAGCACGCCTGCTGCCACTGAAGCATTGAGAGAATCAATCTGTCCCTTCATCGGGATGCGGGCATTGATGTCGCAGTGCTCCTTCACAAGTCTTGATACGCCCTCGCCCTCGCTGCCGATTACAAGACCGATAGGTCCTGTGAGATTTGCTTTATACATCACATCGCCGTCCATATCCGCAGATACAAACCAGAGGCCTTCCTTCTTAAGTTTGTCAATTGTCTGACTAAGATTTGTAACTCTTGCAACAGGAATATAATTAAGCGCACCTGCTGAAGTTCTTGCAACTGTACTTGTAAGTCCAACTGCCCTGTTCTTCGGAATGATTACGCCATGAGCCCCTGCCTGATGCGCAGTTCTTATTATCGCTCCAAGATTGTGCGGATCTTCAATATTATCAAGTAAGATGATAAAAGGTTCCTCACCCTTTTCCTTCGCAAGCGCCATTATATCCTCAACTTCGCTGTATTCGTAAGCCGCAATATAAGCAATAACACCCTGGTGCTTCTTATTCTCTGAAAGCTGGTCGAGTCTTTCCTTACTTACATATTTAATGATGGCATCTCTTTTCTTAGCCTCTCTTTTGATTGTAAGAATCGGGCCGTCCTGACAGCCGTCCTCGACGAAGATTTTGTCCACCGGTCTTCCGGACTTGAGCGCCTCGAGCACCACATTTCTTCCTTCAATTATCTCTTCTCTGTATCCCATTTTTTACCTTTCTTCATCTTCCATGGATAACTTCACAAGTTCCACGATTCTCTCATTCTCACCCTTAAGATACAAATATCCCAAAAGGGCTTCATATCCGGTGGCGTTGTGATAATCGCCGATGCCCGCATTCTTGGCTTTGGAATGCACCTTGGTATTCCTGCCCGTTTTAAAAATCTCCATCTCCTCATCCGTGAGGACATCCTTAAGTTTCTTTATATACTGAGCCTGCGCCGTTGCATTAACCATACGGCTCTTCTCTTTATGAAGGCTCTCGACCTTTCTTTTTCCGGGAACAACCAGCAGACTTCTTATAACCAGGTCATATACGCAGTCCCCCAGGAAAGCAAGACTAAGGGGCGAATATAGTCTTAAATCCACCCCTTCAAGTTCAAATTCTTTTTTTATGATACTCAAAAAATCTTCTGACAAATTGTCTCCTTTTATGCTCTGCTCCACTTAACGCCTTCTCTTGTATCCTTAAGCACGATACCCATGGCTGTAAGCTTATCTCTAATCTCATCGGCTTTTGCAAAATCCTTGTTTGCTCTTGCTTCCTGCCTCTGTGCAATAAGAGCCTCAACCTCACTGTCAAGGTCGCCCTTTTCCTGAACCAAGATAATACCAAGGATATCAGCCATTGTCTCAAGTGTAGATTTGTAGATTCCTACGATTTCCTTGCCTGAGTTTTCATCAAGGTTTGAGTTGGCGGATTTTACTAATTCGAACATAACTGAAATTGCATCAGATGTGTTGAAGTCATCGTCCATTGCCTCTTCATACTTGGCAACATATCCCTTAATCTCTGTATTAAGGCTGACCTCATCAGCACTAAGTCCCTTGTCTTCAGCCTTCTCGTAAAGTTCAGCAATTCTTTCATATGCTGTAAGAATTCTCTCTAATGAATTCTTGGCTGCTGCCATAAGGTCGGCGCTGAAATTAAGCTGTGAACGGTAATGTGCTGAAAGCATTAAGAATCTGAGCACCTGTAAATCATATTTGGCAGCAATGTCTCTTACTGTGAAGAAGTTGCCAAGAGACTTGCTCATCTTCTTGTTATCTATATTAAGGAATGCATTATGCATCCAGTATCTGGCGAAGGTTTTGCCATTTGCAGCCTCTGACTGAGCAATCTCATTCTCGTGATGAGGGAATACAAGGTCCTCGCCACCTGCGTGAATATCAATCTCCTCACCAAGATATTTCTTACTCATGACTGAGCACTCAATATGCCATCCAGGTCTTCCCTGGCACCATGGTGACTCCCAGTATGGCTCCCCTTCTTTCTTAGGCTTCCATAATACGAAATCAAGCGGATCTTCCTTCTGATCCTCACCTGTTACGAGGAGTGATCTGTTACCACCCTGAAGGTCATCAAGATTCTTATGTGATAACTTGCCATATTCCTTAAAAGACCTGGTGCGGTAATAAACTGTACCGTCCTCAGCCTTATATGCATAATTCTTATTCATAAGTGTGCCAATCATCTCAAGCATGCCGCCGATTTCCTCAGTTGCCTTTGGATGTGTGGTTGCAGGACGCACATTAAGAGCCTTCATATCCTTCTTGCATTCCTCGATATAACGCTCTGAAATTACTGACGCATCAACGCCCTCTTCGTTTGCGGCCTTGATGATTTTGTCATCAACGTCTGTGAAGTTGGATACGTAATTAACTTCATATCCCTTATATTCCATATAACGACGAACCGTATCAAAAACGATCATAGGTCTTGCGTTACCAATGTGAATTAAGTTATATACTGTAGGTCCGCACACATACATACGTACCTTGCCTTCCTCGATTGGTACAAATTCTTCTTTTGTTTTTGTAAGAGTATTGTAAATTCTCATATCTTTTAGGCCTCCCATGCCTTATATATTAATAATAACATTTCCCGGCTTAAGTAATTTATTCCAGGACTCGTAAACATCTGCTTCCTTTGACTTAACATATACCCTGATACAGTCTTCAGCAGTAATATATCCCATTATAAACGGCGCCAGATAATCAATATCAATCTCGCACTCTGCTGCAATTCCCTCGCCGTAAGAATTCTGCATCGGTTCAATCGGCACCGCGTGAACCTGACCACCCTCCGGTGATGTATGAAGCATGTAAACTCCGTTATTCTCCGGAAGCAGATTATCCTTAATCCTTATGGTTCTGACAAAAGTCTCGGTGCTTGTCAGCATCGTCATTGCCTTCGCCGCATCGATAACCCTTGCGCTCATGTATTTTTCGGAATACTTATCAATGAAAATATCCCAGTCGTTTATCTCATCCTCGATATAACACCTGGTGACCTTGCCCTTCTCACGCCCCGGAATATAATCAAATACTCCCTTAATGAGCCCGTTATATTCCATCATAAATAGGCTTCCGTCCTGCGCATTTAAATCAAGTTTAATGCTCTTTATCTTCTCCTCGGACACCGTCGCATGCAGCGGACTCTTCTCATCAAGATACTTATTCAGCCACCTTGTTACCCTGCCGTAATGCTTCTCCTTAACAGTATGCACATTCAGCGTACCTCTGTCCTTAACCAGCAGTGTAAAATCCCCGTCCGCAACAGCCGCTTCCTCCAACAGCTTTGGGGACATCCTGTGAGAATTGATATCACAGTATTCCTTATCAGAAATATAATTAAAACCATATTTCTTAAATATCTTCTCATCATTAGGAACCATTACGGTAAGTGGCTGTCTCTCTTCCTGGATAACCTCAAAAGTCTCCTTCATTAGTCTCTCCATCAGCCCCTGGCGTCTGTAGTCCTTCTTGGTATATATATTTTTAAGTTCTGTAAGTCCAAGTCCGTTATTAAGCATCTTAAGATTTATATACATAACGCTTATAACTTCCTTGCCTTCTTTTAGTGAAAGCACCAGATTATCTGCTTCCACCACCATATTTATTTCCATTACTATCTCCTTTGTGCCACCTGGTGCCACCTGGGACGGGGTAAAATGCATCTTGCCACAGGTTGCTCCGTCGCCGCGCCCCTGTGTCCCGCTCTTACTGCTGTCTGCCAGGGCAGCCTGCGCAGCCGCTTTGCTGATATGGATTAAAAGACATCTCTGAAGGAGAAGTAATCAATGCCACAGCCTGTGAACTGATTCCTTCCTTCGCTCCTGTAAAACCAAGCCCCTCTTCAGTAGTCGCCTTCACATTAACCATATCAATATCAATATTTAATACATCCGCAATATTCTTACGCATCTCATCAATATAAGGTCTCATCTTCGGAGCCTGCGCAATAATCGTTGCATCGATATTACAGATGTAATAATTCTTTTCATTAAGCATCTCTCCTACTTCTTTTAAAAGCATAAGAGAATCAGCACCCTTATATTTCTCATCAGTATCAGGAAAATGCTTTCCAATATCACCAAGAGCCGCAGCGCCCAACAGCGCATCAGATATCGCATGAAGCAGAACATCCGCATCCGAATGCCCCAAAAGTCCCTTCTCATAAGGGATCTCAACTCCACCAATAATCATCTTCCTGCCCTCAGCAAGTTTATGAACATCATATCCCATACCTATTCTCATATATATATCCTCACTTAATAAACTATTCACACGCAACTTTAAATATACCATAAAAAGCACATTTGTTACAACAAAGGCTTTTTATCCCAGTATAAAGCCATAAAAGGCACTGTTATCATAACCGGGAAAACATATCTTAACTGAACACATGGTCCAAAAAACATGGTAAGATAATAGCCCGCAACAAAAGCCAACGCCATAACCGCTGTTTTTCTTTTGTATTTTATTCCCAAAACAGTCATAAATATATAAATCCACAAATAAATACCCGGCATAAAAATATACTTCAAAACAGGAATTGCCAAATAACCATTATCATTAGTCCACTTATCCAGTAACTTCCATAAAGGGCTGATTTGGCTATCTTTGTAGAATCCTCTTTCTGTCAGGGATATTTCTTCCCACTTGGTTTGCACATATCCAAGACCATACTCTCCCTCTCTCTCGTTGATATGAGCATGTGTCTCATCCATAAAATCAAAGAATCCTGCATTCAAACTAAGAAAAGCATTGATATAATCCCCAGGATATTTACAAAATAGTCTGATATATGTAGATGCAAATTTATCTGTTCTGTTAACAACATACCAGGTATTTGTATTTCTCTTTACAGGATCAGATATGTACGGGTCGTACAGCAATACTCCGTCATTTAAAATAAATTCACTTATTACCTGCCTGGATTCTTCATCAAGAGAATTATCATCTTCAGGATATGTACCACTTCCACCATGATACATATATGTTCTGGCCAGCTGCTGAATAGGCACGCTTAGCATTTCCCGCCTGTCGCCCTGTATGGCATTAAGCTTAACAAATGCTATTTTTGTAATAGCCATTCCTATAATGATGGAAACCATCACAACAGCAATCAGATATGCATATTTTTTTACCAGATTGATGCCTGATTCCTTTTTTACTTTTTTATATATCAGGTAACCAACTGTCCAAATCACTGAAACCAAAACCGCAAATGCTAAAGCATATACTCCATTATTTCTGTTAAGCACACACCCTAAAGCACCTAAACCAATCAGGCATAAAGTAAGATACGATGATTTATCTTTTATATCTAATTTAAAAAACTCTGAAATTGCCAAAACTAAAAGCAAAAAGAATGCTGAAAAAGGAACATCCTTTGTCATACTGATGGCCATAAACCAGTTAAAAGGGAAAATAGCCAACAGCGCAAGAATAATAATGGAATAAAGATTTCCCATTCTTTTGGCGCAAAGAGCAATTCCATATGAAAACACTAAGTTAATTAATAACCCCTGGGCACAAATATAGATTGCAGCCCCTGTATTAGGTTCTGCTTTAATAGAATTAGAAATAACAAATGCAAGTTTAATAAACAGTGTATTGATTAATGGATGATGATCACTAAAGTTATTTTCCATAACCTGTCCAATTTGGGCATATGAATCATAGGCCAGAATTCCAGGATAAAATGCAAGAAAATAGACAGTAAAAACAATTATAAGCACTACAGCCGATATAAAAAACATCTTTATGGCATTTTTCGTTGTACCTTCTTTAAATGATATCTTCTCTTTAAGAAAAACTTGTAGCTCATAAAGAACATCACCAAGAGCAACGCCGCCAAAAAGAGAAATAACTCCTGTTTTTAATACATAACCTAACGACCAGATTAGATTACCATCAGTTGTAAGTTTGTGTGTTACCTGAGTGAAAAAGATAAAAATGATACCAAGGATAATAATTGGAATGGCGTCATATAATTTATTTATATTCTTCTTTTCTTTAGTCTTCATCAGTACTTCCTTCTCAATAAGTTACATTATAACCAATAATTATTATGTAGTAAATAAAGATTGGCGTGCTCGCTGAATCCCCCTCTCGCTACTACGCCGCGTGCGGCCACAAGACGTAACAGAATGGATTCATTTTTCATAAAGTTGACTCTCACATCTGATAAAACAGGACAGCCCCCTCTGGGAGCCGCCCTGTTTGTATGCAAGAGGGGGATTCGGTCTCGTCTTCGACTCGGTCCACTCGCAAACAACGCCCCACTGGGGCGTGCTCGCCCCTCGACACCACACCCGTGGTGTATATTCTTTAGGAACACTCTCGCAGAAGATAAAACAGAAAGGTCCCAAATGGGACCTTCTGTTTGTATGCGAGAGGGGGATTCGGTCTCGTCTTGACTTAAGTCCACTCGCAAACAACGCCCCACTGGGGCGTGCTCGCCCCTCGACACCACACCCGTGGTGTCTTACGGTTCGAATCGAATCCTACATATTCAAGACGACAAAAAAAAGAATCCGTTTGGATTCTTTTTTCTGTCGTAGCGAGAGGGGGATTCGAACCCTCGACACCACGGGTATGAACCGTGTGCTCTAGCCAACTGAGCTATCTCGCCATATATTATTAAGTTAGTAATTAGATGGGACCTACAGGGCTCGAACCTGTGACCCCCTGCTTGTAAGGCAGATGC
>JAEEGJ010021282.1_pt1 | contig 13984 bp, 12 predicted proteins | sample 8958761 | NCBI WGS metagenome assembly JAEEGJ01 (sample SAMN16246546, study PRJNA631951) | gut metagenome | biome: gut microbiome; feature: rumen; material: RS-attached | host: Bos | place: Iran: Karaj | collected 2018-10 | reverse complement strand
CATTTTAAACATCATAAAGGTAACTTTAAAGCCACCTTTTTTACCTTTGTCTGTTGGACTTGAATGTGCCTATGATTTACAATTCTTATGTAATGGATATTTCCTTAAGGAGTTAATAGATAATGGCAGAAAGAACACTTTACGGTTTTTTGGACGAACTTTCTTCCGGCGCACCGACACCCGGCGGCGGCGGAGCATCAGCAGTTTGCGGCGGTATCGCTGCAGCTCTTGGCTCAATGGTCGGTAATCTTACGAGCGGTAAGAAGAAGTATGCCGAATACCAGGAAGAGATAGAAGTGGCTATCGCCAAGTGCGGATCACTCGTAAAGGAATTCGAGGCACTGGGTGAGAAGGATGAGGAGGTTTTCGAGCCTCTCGCAAAAGCTTATTCCATTCCGAAGGACCAGGAAGGCAGAGATGAGATCCTTGAAGGTGTTCTCAAGCAGGCGAGCACTGCACCTTTCGAAGTAGTCGAAAAGGCGTACGAGACAGCTCTCGTTCTTGCGCGTCTTGCAGTTATTGGTTCAAGACTTGCGATAAGCGACGTCGGTGTTGCTGCAGCAGCCTGTGATACGGCAGCAAAGGGTGCGGCAATGAACGTCTATATCAATACAAAGTCCATGAAGGACAGAGCATATGCTGAAGACCTCAATAAGAAAACGGATGATCTGGTAGCTCAGACATCAGAGATTTGTGCTAAGGTCTATGAGCAGGTAAAAACAATTCTGATCGGCGGTTAATGAGATGATAAGACTTGGTGGCAAGGAAGTTGCAGATAAGATAATGGAAGATCTCAGAGTTAAAGTCTCTGAGTTAAAGAGCAAGGGTGTAAGCCCCAAGCTTGCTATCCTGCGTGTAGGTGCAAGAGAGGATGACTTAGCTTACGAGCGCGGAGTGCTCAAGCGCTTTGAGACTATCGATGTCGAAGTTGAAGTTACAGCTCTTGATGCAGGAGTATCACAGGACGAGCTGGATAAGGCTTTCGACAGTATCAATAACGATCCCAAGGTTCACGGAATCCTTGTATTCAGACCTTTGCCGAAGCCGCTTAGTGACGAACATATGAGAAGAACGATCGATCCCGGCAAGGACGTCGACTTCATGGATATCCGTAATATGGAAAATGTTCTTGCAGGTGTTCCCGGTGCTGCTGCTCCCTGTACGGCAGAAGCTGTTATGGCCCTGATCAAGCACTATAACATCGAGACAAAAGGCAAGAAGGTCACAGTAGTAGGAAGAAGCCTTGTAATCGGAAAGCCCGTAGCACTCCTTCTTACGACAGCTAATGCGACAGTTACAGTCTGCCATACAAAGACAGTAGATATGGAAGCTGAGTGCAGGAATGCTGACATCATCGTAGCTTGCTGCGGTGTTGCCAAGCTCATAAATGAGAATTACGTTAAGCCCGGACAGATCGTCATCGATGTCGGAATGAATGTCGATGAGAACGGCAAACTCTGCGGCGATGTTGATTACGAGAAGGTATCCGGGATAGCAGAAGCTGCCACGCCGGTACCGGGAGGAGTAGGATCTATCACGACAGCGATCCTTTTGAAGCACGTTGTCGATAACGCTGAAAGGCAGGTCTGATGTCGCCTCAAAAAGAGACTGATAAGAGCAGGATGCTCAAGGCGATGAAGCTTCGCAATGACTGTCCCGTCGCAAAGAAATGCGGCGGCTGTTCTTATACGGGAAGGACTTATTTCGAGCAGTCAGTCGCGAAGGAGAAGAGGGTGGAAAGGCTTATCTCGCCATTCTGTGAGGTCCTGCCGATCCATCACTGTGAGAATCCTCTGTTCTACCGTAACAAGGTACACTCGGCTTTCAAGAGGCTTAAGAACGGCCGCATCATCTGTGGTCCTTATGAATCCGGTTCGCACCGTATTGTAGAGACGGACTCCTGTCTTATAGAGAACAAGACTGCCACGGCGATCATTAGAGACTGCGCCGATATCGCAACAAAACTGAAGATAAAGATCTATGACGAGACAAAGGCCATAGGAGACCTTCGAAGGGTCCTTGTAAGGACTGCAGATGCCACGGGTGAAGTCATGGTCGTCCTTGTTATCGGAAGTAATTATTTCGCGAAAAAGAAGGCATTTTCGGATGAACTCCTGAAGCGCCATCCTGAGATAACCACACTTCTCATAAACATAAACAAGCGCCACGATTCAATGATCCTGGGCAGCGATGAAGTAAAGAAGATTAAGGGCAATGGTTATATCACAGACATTGTCCTCGGCAAGAAGTTCAGAGTCTCTGCAGATTCTTTCATGCAGTCTAATCACGATCAGGCTGAGATCCTTTATTCTGAAGCTATTAGACTTGCAGAGTTTGACGGTAATGAAGTATGTATCGATGCGTACTGCGGAACCGGTTCTACGACGCTTTCTTTTGCTGATTACGTAGGCTCGATCACCGGAGTCGAGATCAAGGAAGCAGCTTATAAAGATGCTCTGAAGAACGCTTCTGTAAACAAGGTTAAGAACGCGAACTTCGTTAACGGTGATGCCACCAAGTACATGGAGAACCTCGCGAAAAAAGACGCAAAGATCGACTGCGTTATCTTAGATCCGACAAGGGCAGGTACGACCGTAAAGTTCATTAAGGCATGCGGAAGATTAAATCCATCGAAGATCGTCTATATATCATGCTGTCCCGAGACTCTTGCAAGAGATCTTAAGATCTTTAAAACCCAGGGATATGAAGCTCAGATCGCAAGACCTGTTGATATGTTCCCGTGGACTGATAAGATAGAGACGGTAGTCGTTCTTTCCAAGGGAATTGAAGAAGAGAATTCAATGCCTGAGTGATGCATTAAGTAGTTTAAATAAAAGGGGCAGATATTATGAGCAATGTATTGAAAAAGACATCCGCGGTCATTCTGTGTGCATTTATTCTTATCGCCTGCGTTGCCTGCAGTCTTAATGAAAAGAGCAAGGTCGATAGAAATGCCGGGAAGGCAGATATAACTTCCACATGGACTTATGATCATGCGGTAAACAAGGGCAAGAATGTACCGCGTCTTGCTACAGATAAGGATGAAGATCCTAATACTCCTCACTTTTCATCTGATGGAAAAACATTCACTTTTAACATTAGAGCGAAGAATACCTACAAGGGTACAGTTACAGATAATGGCGACGGCTCTTATACTTTGACTTACCGCGAAGACAAGCCAAAGGTCAAGGCGGTAATTGAAGGCAACTCCCTGACGATAGTGGTGAGCGAGAACAGCTCAGTCGTCTTCGTCGTTAAGAAATAACATCCTGACAAAGCATTTCTTATACATTTGCTACGATTTTTAACACAAAATGCCACCGGCTGTTAATTGCAGTTGGTGGTGTTTTGTTTTTCCAGTATTTAGAATAATGTTAAAAATAAGGGCAAAGGTGGTAGATTTATGAGAAAGTCATACATAGACAACTTGAGATGGGTAACTGTCGTGCTGGTCGTCTTATATCACGTCTTTTACATGTATAACGGCCAGGGGATCCAGGGCACGCTCGGAAAGATCACGGATCTGGAAGTGCAGTACTACGATCTGTATCAGTACACTGTATATCCTTGGTTCATGGCACTTCTTTTCATCGTCTCAGGTGTCAGTGCGAGATACTATCTAGAAAAGCATACAGGCAAGGAATTCATAAAGAGCAGGACCGTAAAGCTTCTTGTGCCATCCACGATAGGACTCTTTGCTTTCCAGTTTATACAGGGATATATCAATGCATCTTTAAGCGGGGCGGGTTCTATCGAGGCTCCCGGGTTCGTAAGATTCATTATATATTGTCTTTCAGGAATCGGCGTGCTCTGGTATATCCAGATGCTCTGGCCGTTCTCTCTTGCGATCGTCCTTATAAAGAAGATCGACAAAGACCGTTTCTGGAATATCTGCAGGAAGACGCCTTTCTGGGTATTGCTTCTTATAGCACCGCTCTTCTATGGTGCCGGACAGATCCTCAATACACCGATAATCGTCTGCTACAGATTCGGACTCTATTTCCTGGCATATCTTCTCGGATACTTTGTCTTCTCTCACGATGAGGTAATAGCAGTTACGAAGAGATTTTTCTGGCTATTCGCTGTTATAGCAGTTGGTCTCGGAACTGCATTCTGCATCGTCTGCTTCGGTCAGAACTATGCTGATAATCCGGTATACCGTTCACCGCTGTTCCTCCTGTACGGATGGTTCGGCTGTGTCGCTATGATCGGCGGATTTGCGAAGTTTTTCGACTTCTCAAATAACTTCACGAAGTGGATGGGATCTCACAGCTGGGGCCTTTATATCTTCCACTATCTGGGAATCTCAATGGTTGCACTCTATCTTGCAAAGCCGGGTCTTATTCCGGCCTGGGCAAGCTATCTCCTGAGCGCAATAGCAGGTTTTGGATTATCATATATATTGTACTTTGTTATCTCGAAGATACCGTTCTTCAGATGGGCAGTACTGGGTATCTCTAAGAAGAAGGAGAGCAAAAATGTTCAAGGATAATCTTATAGAACTTAGAAAATATCATGATCTCTCGCAGGAGGAGCTTGCCGATATGATCGGTGTCTCACGCCAGACCCTCTCGAAATATGAGACCGGCGAGTCTTTGCCTGATATCGAGAAGTGCAAGCTCATAGCTGATGCTTTCGGTGTCTCCATAGACGATCTGTTGAATTACGACAAGAAGAGCGGCGAGAACCTGGGGCTTGGAGTGCCTCCAAAAGGCAAGCATATCTTCGGCATGGTCAAGGTAGGTGATAAAGGTCAGATTGTGCTTCCAGCAAAGGCAAGAAAGATATTCGACATCAATCCCGGCGACAACGTTCTTATACTTGGCGATGAAGGCCAGGGCCTGGCGATAATTAAGGAAAAAGGACTTCTGGATCTTTTAAGGAATGCTCGAAAAGCGTAAGCCTGAAAAGTAGAATCGCATGTTTTACTCTAAAAAACAAAAGAGGCGCCTCACATATGAGGACGCCTCTTTTTCGCTGTTATCTGAATAAAAGCTTACTGTCCGTAAAGGATCTTGGCGTATTCTGAATTCTTGTCGAGGATGATGACAGCCTTTGCTTTTGCAAGAGCTTCCATGGAATCCAATCCTCTCAGGTAGTTGTAGAATGCTGCCTTATCAGGATCGTTATATGCGGCAGAAAGGATCTTCATGTATTCTGCTTCGCCCTGAGCTCTGATAACGGCTGCTTTTGCGTTAGCGTCAGCTATATTGATCGAGACCTGCTTATCGGTATCGTTCTTTACCTTCTGAGCTTCGGCGTTACCCTGTGCTGTATAGCCTGCGGCGATGTTCTCTCTTTCAGAGATCATTCTGCTGTAGACAGCTGCCTTGTTGTCGTCAGGAAGGTCAAGAGCTTTTATCTCGGCGAGCTCAATAGTGATGCCGTACTGGTCAATGTCAGTATTGGATGTGGTTGTGATCGCATTTGTGAGAGTATTTCCTCTTGCTGCGATGATCTGATCCTGAGTCATTGAAGAGATTGTGTTTTTGGTAGCGTTATATACTGCTGCTCCAATTCTTTCTTCAGCTCTGTTCTGAAGACCGCCCAATGTCTGATAGTACTTGACCGGATCTGTGACTCTCCAGATAACGTAGTTGTCTGCGATCATGGACTTCTTATCAGAAGTGATTACGTCTGATGCAGGAATATCATAGAGCATTTTACCTGTGTAGATAGATACTGTATCTTCGATAAAAGGTGCATGGGCATGTAAACCTGTGTCAGTAACTGTTGCCTGTGCTTTACCGAGTCTTACTACGATAACTGCTTCATTGGGGTGAACAGTGAATACTGCGGCACCGATAACGATAATGCCGGCGATCAATACAGCAAGGATAAGAAATGATGTGATAAGTTTATTTCTCATTATTTGTTACCTCCGTTCTTGTCTGTATTTGCAGTTGTTGTCTCTCCGGGATTTGTGTTTACGTTTGCAAACGAATCAAGAGGGTAAACAGTTGAAGTCTTTCCGTCTGTGATGATTATCTTGCAGTTGGGGAATACGGATTCAATTCTCTCGTAGAAGAGTCTTCTCTTGGTAACGTAAGGGAACTGCTTATATTCCTCATAGATCTTATTGAATCTTTCGACCTGACCGTTTGCTTCTGCGATTCTTGCAGCCTTGTCAGCTTCAGCAGCCTGAATGATAGAGTCTGCCTTTGCCTGTGAATTAGGAAGCTCGTTGTTCTTGTACTCCAACGCCTTGTTCATTGCTGTATCTGCGCCCTGCTTTGCATTTTCGACGGACTTGAATGCAGCGATGATCTCCGGCGTAGGCGGTTCTGAATCCTGGATGGTGATGTTGACTACGGTAAGACCGATGTCAGTCTCCTTGAGCTCATTTAAGATTGCTGCCTTAACATCTGCCTGGATCTGACCCTTGGCTGTTGTCATTGCCTCGTCAACCGTATAGTTGGAGACGATGGTTCTGATATTAGCCATTGTGATGTTCGAAAGAGTCATTTCCGGGTTCCTTGATGCGTAAACATAAGCAACCGGATCAGAGACTCTGTATTCGAGATAGAAGTCAATGTTCAGGAGGTTGAAGTCAGATGTGATCATGATGCCGTTATCGGTATCAACGATGTTCTGACCGTCAGCAGAGACCGTATAACCGATTCCTGTACCATGAGTTGTCATGTCGACTTTTCTTACTGACTGCCAGGGTGCCTTGAAATAGAATCCTGCAGTATCCACCTTAACGATGGAGCCGAACTGAGTGACTATTGCGTTGTGCTGTTCGTCAACTGAATAGAAGCATCTGAAGACGCAGATGACAACGAACAAAGCTATGACTGATGCCAGAACAATGTTCTTGAATCTGTTGATCTTCTTCAAGGTGGCTTCATCAGGTACTACTTTAACTGTGTTTGCCATATTGGTTTTTCCTTTCCTTATTAATCCGGGAAAGATTATACCCCAATGGCATATCCTGATAAATTCACATTTTATATATATCGGAACACTTGGATATCATTTCCATATTTTGAAAGTGCTCATTTTTGCAAAGTAATATATAATGAAAATCAGTCTGATGGTCAGTGAAAGCATGCCTGAAAAAATTAATCTAAATTCTAAGACAGCTTATATCTTTGCAGTTGCTTTTTTAATTGTAACTGCTGTTTTTGAAGTGCTCGCATACAGGTTTGGCAATGCTTTTTCTATCGTAGCTTCAAGGATCTGGCTTGCTGAAGGATTATTGCTGTTTGCGGCATTTATCTGGCTTTCCGTATTGACTTTGATAGAAGACATTAAGAGCAAAAAGATCGCACTCATAATCTGCTCTGTGCTTTTATTGGCGGTATTTTCCGCATGCATTGGAAATATCTATATATCTGATATCAATCCGGATTCCTGTACGCAAATCGCTGACGGATTAAATTCATTCAAACAACTTGATTGGAATTATACCGGGAAAGGTTTCCTCGGATATCAGAACAGGCAATATCTTATTGCTGCCATACCTTCATTGTTCTTCGGCAGAAATGTATTCTCACTTCATCTGGGATTTGGTTTGCCGTTTTTAGCCGGAGTTCTCTTACTTATCTTTGAATTGAGAAAATGGTGCACAGAGCACTTTAAGATCAACGAACTCTTTGCGGTTCTTCCTGCCGGTTCGCTTCTTATATTCCCCTTTATCACTGAATACTACAGAAACTTTGAGCAGGCATTTACGCCGGTAGCTTTGACTTTGATTGCTGTAAGCCTTTATATGAGACTAATCAGAAAGCCTGATGTGGTAACTGTAATTGCACTGTCCTGGATAGGCGCATTCCTTGCTGATTCATACACACCGGGACTCGCGACATGGGCACTTGTCATCTGCTTTGTGATATTGAATATGACTCCTTACTGGAAAAAGGTCGTCCCAGTTAATATCGAGAACAAGGTGTACTTTCTGGTCCTACAGATTTCTTCTGTAGTGAATATGGCCGTCTTTTTTGTGGCATCAGTTGTTTTCGGAAGAGGAGACAGACTTACTTCGGTAGGAGACAATGTGACAATTAAAGTTGTTTTGAAAGATTCCATAGAAGAATTCATCAACGACAGAAACGTCAGATTCTTGGGCTTCTTTGCAGGCGCGTTTATCCTGTATCTGTTTTTCTCTTTCCTAGGTCAGCTTAAGCTTTATGACTTTGTCCTCTCCGGATGGATGTTAGGCGTAGTATTCATTTCCACTTATCTGAAAGGCTTTACTGATTACGGTAAAGAACATCTTGCGCAGAGGTTCATGATCATTATCCCTGTATTTATAGTTGCGTGTTTTCTTGTGATAATGCGTATCGTCTCCAAAAATAAGATCGAAGTCAAAAAGAGCACGTTAGCCATATTGTTTGTATTCTCGCTTTTGTGCGGAACATATAATCTTGGTCAGCTGCACTATTCTTTCAAGTATTTCGGAAGTGTTGTTCCGATGAAGTATTTGCTGCCTGAGATAGGAAAGACGCTGAAAGCAAACGGCAAATCCTGCGAGGATAGATTCAATATCGTTGTTTATACTGACAGTGGTCTTAAGACTAATATGCATGATTACGCCAAGTACTTCTATCCGAATGCCACCTGCAATTCTTTTTTGATAGAAGATAATGTTCCGGTACCGGTTCCCGATAATCAAGATATTACTCTGATCGTTTCTGAAAAAGAGTTCCCCGAAGGTGTACTTAAAGATACGGATACATTTGAGCTTATCTCGAAAAAGGACCCAATATACAATTTAGACATTACCTGGTATTTGATTACCAGATATTCTTGAATGCCTTTATCCCAAAGTGACTAAATTGTCACTTTCAAATTCATTTTTTACGTTCTCCCGTTTGTTACTATTTGCGTATCACTGATTTGGAGGACAAATATGGAATTATTGAGATGCGAGAATATAGGCAAAGTATACGGCACAGGGGAAGGTAAGACCGTTGCTTTGAATGATGTATCTTTTAGAGTCGAAAAGGGTGAATTCGTATCTATCGTTGGTGCATCAGGATCAGGCAAATCAACATTGCTTCACATCATTGGCGGAGTTGATAAGCCGACTTCAGGAAAAGTTTTTATCAACGGAACAGACATACACTCACAGAGCGAAGATAAGCTTGCGATCTTCAGAAGAAGACACATAGGTCTTGTCTATCAGTTCTATAATCTCCTGCCGGAACTTAATGTTGATGAGAATATCGTTCTGCCTCATATGCTCGACGGAAGAAAACCGGACAAGGAAAGGCTTGATCAGATCGTCGAGTACTTGGGATTATCTGACAGAAGAACCCATCTTCCGAATGAGCTTTCAGGCGGACAGCAGCAGAGGGCATCGATCGGAAGAGCGCTCTTTTCAAAGCCGGAGCTTCTTCTTGCCGATGAGCCTACAGGCAACCTCGACAGAAAGAACAGCGCAGAGATCGTAGAACTCTTAAAAGAGTCAAACAGGAAATTCGGACAGACATTGATCCTTATCACACACGACGAGAACATTGCGCTTCAGGCAGACAGGATAATTTATATGGAAGACGGAAACATCGTACAAGATGACCGCATCAGGGTAACGGACTTAGCAGGCCGCGAATAACGGGGAAAAGAATAGGATAAAAGGATTTATTTAATATGAGAAACACAAAGATTATTCATCAGGTGACTTTCAAGCACATGAAGATGAATGCCAAGCGCACGATATTGTCGATCGCAGGAATCGCGCTGATGGTAATGCTACTTACATGCGTATTCGTCGGCAAGGACACGGCGTTTCAGTTTTTTGTCGATATTGCATCTGCAAGAAACGGAGCATACCATTACGCAGTCTATAACATCGACCGGGAAAAGCTTAAGCAGATCAAGGAACTCGACGGAATAAAAGAGATCGCCGTTACCGAAGATCTGAAATATTCTGATTTCAAACTGAGCGGAAATCCGCAAAAGCCTTTCGTAAATGTCAGAAGATATTCTCCTTCTGCATTTGAATGGATGAACATAAAACTTGTTGACGGCAGACTTCCCGAAAACGGAAATGAGATCGTTATCAGCGAACAGGCCATAAAGGATGGATCATCAGTTAAGATCGGCGATAAGATAAGCACGAACACATTCAGACGTTTTTTCAGAAACAACAATACTTCCGGTGAGATGGGAATACAGTATCCTGTTTTCAAGATACCGGCAGGTGAGACCGTGGAAGCTCCTTACAACATGTTCTATTTTGTTCCCGGCACGGAATTCGGGGATGAGTTCTATGAGCACGCAGAAGAGATCCATGAGCCTACAGGTTTTTCCCAGGAGTTCACTGTCGTAGGAATCATTGAGTCTCCTGTTTTCGAAGAGCCGATCTGCGGATGGTATGCAGGAATCTCAACAGTTGATGAAACGTCTTTACTAAGTGATACGTTTAACGCTCTTATCATGACTGACACGAATAAGACCGGCAGCGGTTTTATCCCCATGTTAAGTGACCTTGTCGGATATAAAAATCTTGAAATAAACGACTACATTCTTACTTTCTCCGGCTCTTCATCTGAGGGCGCGATTAACTTCATAGTCCGTGGTGCCCAGATCTTCTTTGTAACGCTTATCGCTTTGATCTCAGTTATGCTCATTTACAATGTTTTCGCACTCTCATATGATGAGAGAGCCAAGTATTTGGGCATGCTGTCTTCAGTCGGAGCAACAGGAAAGCAGAAGAGGAGCTCCGTTTATTTCGAAGCATTAACCATGCTCATTCCGGCAGTTCCTCTGGGTTTTGTATTAGGCCTTGGCGTAGTTAAGATCGCCGCTCATTTTGCAGGCCCCATGGCAGAGAAACTGTTCAGCTTTGAAGGTTTTGAATCACTCGGCGTGGAACCTGCGATTGCAGTAAAGCCTGCTGCAGTGATCGCGGTTGTTATTCTCAGTGTTATTACGGTATTCATCTCTGCACTGATCCCTGCACGCAAGATCAGCAAGGTAGGCCCGATCGAGAGCATCAGAGGCAACAAGAAGTCCGCTAAAAAGAAGAATAAGACAAAAGGAAATCCGGACAGGCTCATCGGAAGGTCAGCAACGGGAATGCTCTCATCCAGATTCCTGAAAAATGACAAGAGCAAGTCTTTCGGAATCATCAGAGCAGTTGCAATCTTCTTCCTCGTAACTGTCGTCGTATATTTCGGAACATCACTTGTTATCATGATGGTTGATTACAAGCTGATGGACAACAATATCCGTTTTAAATACGGCTCTGACAGAGACTGGGTAATGCAGATCTATGATGCTAAAGATCTGATAGACCGTAACGAGATGAGAGAACTCATCGAAAGCGCAGAAGGCACGAGTGATATTACCGTATGCAGATATGAGAGTTTCGGACTTATGATCAACAACGATTCTTTAAGCGATGAGTACTGGGATGCGCTTTATAATGTTATGAGCATGTTCTACAAGCCCGGCGAGTACTCGAAAGAAGAGTTTTTGAAGGATGAAAAGTACGGTGACTACCCCAAAACGAATGTTGGAATAATCGCTTTCGAAGATGAAGTTTTCGATAAGATGGCGAAGGATGTTAATGCCCTGCCTTCAGGAGAAGGTGAAATGCCGTGCATCATTGTAACCAACATGTCGATCTCCACAGACCACTTCAAGATGGGAAAAGCCAGAGATTTCAAGTACATTAAGGTTAACGATCCTTATAAGATCCGGGAAGGCGAGGATCTTCCTCTTTACTCAACGTCACTTACAAAAGAAGAAGCGGAACGCTACGGTGTTAAGTGGGATGAAGTTCCGCACCCTGAAAAAGATCTTAATGGCGCACCTGCAAACTTTAAGGTGATCAGGAAAGTAACCACTGATGACATCAGCGATTACTTAGACGGTTCAGGCGCGATTACACTTAATATAATCGTTCCCATGCGCGTTGCGGAATACATCGACAAGATCAATGTAGGTAAACTTGATACAGGAATATTCTTTAACTGTGACAATAAGGCAACCTTGGATATGCTTGCATCTGTGTGCGATCAGTACTATGAGCAGGGTGCCGGTGTATCAGTAAGCAGGACCAACGGTTATTCTGCTGAATTCAGGGAGATAATCGCATACCTCATCAGGACCGTGCTTGTCGTATTCACGGCGATCGCATCCGCTATCTGCCTCCTGAACGTATACAGCTCGATATCAGGTCTCATGGTATCCAGAAGAAAGCATTTCGCAGTCTTGAAATCCATGGGTTCGACATTTAAGCAGCTCCTTGTTACAGAAATAAGAGAGAGCTCCGGAATGCTGACAGCAGCAATACTTATTGCATTCCCTGTTACAGGAATCATCTGCTATTGCCTCTCGAAAATATTCATCAGCAGGTTCGGCTACTTCACGGTATCATTCCCGTGGCTCCAGTCTGCAGGACTCATCGTATTCATCGCTGCTGCAGTTCTCCTCATGACTTATATTTGCCTAAGACGTGAGAACAAAATTGATATAATAGAGGAGATCAAACGAGAGAGTGTCTGATGATGGTATTAGTAGTTGAAGATGACAATATAATCGCAGAAGGTTTGAAACTTGCATTAACAGGCGAGGGTATGGAAGTTACCCTCGCTTCTTCAGTTAGCGAAGCGTTTGTGGCTTTGGACAGCGAGGAACTGGGAAAGAAGATCGACTTCTGTTTATTGGACATGACGCTTCCTGACGGCAATGGAATGGAGATATGCACCAAGGTCCGTGAAAAATCCGAGATGCCCATTATCTTCCTGACTGCGATGGACGATGAGATCCACACTGTTTTAGCTTTCGACAAGGGCGCGGACGATTATATCTCAAAGCCGTTCCACATCAAGGAACTGATAGCGCGCATGAAGCGCCTTATCAAGCGCACGAAGTCATCAGCTAATACTGTCTGCGTCATCGGCGAAAACTCTGTCGATATCACGAACGCGAAAATGTATAGAGGCGGCGAAGAGGTCCCTCTTACTGCAATGGAATATAAGCTCCTGCTGGTATTTATCAATCATGCGGGCGAGGTTTTGGACCGCGACCAGATTTTAAATATCCTATGGGACGATGTCGGAAGTTTTGTAAACGACAACACTCTGACTGTTTACATCAAGAGGCTCAGAAGTAAGCTTAATGATGATGACGGCAAATTCATCGAGACATTAAGAGGACAGGGGTACAGACTTAATCTATGAACCCTTACCTGATTGCTATCTGTGTTCTTTGTCTGATCGTGACCGCCCTCGTGGCCTATATTGTCGCGGACAAGATAAAGCGCAAAAAGGAACTCGATGAGCTGATAGAATTCCTCACCAAAGTACAGGACAGGGACACTTTCCCGGAACTTGGGCTTGAAGCTGAAGGCCGCATGCTTATCTTGAGAAGCGAGATATATAAACTCGCTTCAACTCTCCAGGAGCAGTACGCAGGCGAGGTCAAAAAGAATACCTACATGGCTGAAATGCTCTCCAATATCTCGCATCAGATAAAGACTCCGCTTACGGCGATAAACCTCATGACTGATGCCTTAAAGAATGGTAATCTCAATGAGGCACAGCGCCGCCGCTGCATAGCAAATATCACAGAACAGACTGACCACATCACCTGGCTCGTAAGAACGCTCCTGACTCTTGCCGAGATCGATGCGGGCGTGCTCGTCCTTAAAAAGGAGACCGTGCCTGTAAGTGACATCATCAGCGGAATCGTTTCTTCTATTGCCATTGAAGCCGACATCAAGGACGTTGCGGTCGAAGTCAGCGTGCCCTATGAAAATGTTATTAATTGTGACAGGCGCTGGATGTCCGAAGCTTTCTCGAACATCATAAAGAACTCACTGCAGCACACTGAACCCGGCGGATTCATCAGCATATCTTCCGAAGAGACGAATCTTTCAGTTAATATCCATATCGAAGATAACGGCTGCGGCATCTCGAAAAAAGACCTGCCTCATATTTTCGAGCGATTCTATCATGGCGGAAAGTCAGACCCTAACAGCAACGGCATAGGATTGTCACTTGCCAAGCAGATCATCAACTCACAGAAC
>JAEEGJ010021276.1_pt1 | contig 13990 bp, 7 predicted proteins | sample 8958761 | NCBI WGS metagenome assembly JAEEGJ01 (sample SAMN16246546, study PRJNA631951) | gut metagenome | biome: gut microbiome; feature: rumen; material: RS-attached | host: Bos | place: Iran: Karaj | collected 2018-10 | reverse complement strand
GCGACACCTCGTAGGAGAAGTCGACATGCCCCGGAGTGTCGATGAGGTTGAGCTGATAGGTCTGACCGTCGAGGCCATACTCCATCTGTATGGCATGGCTCTTGATGGTTATGCCGCGCTCACGCTCCAAATCCATGTCGTCGAGCATCTGGCCTTCTGTTATCGCTATCGTATTGGTGCGCTCCAACAGACGGTCGGCCAGCGTCGACTTGCCATGGTCGATATGGGCTATAATGCAGAAGTTTCTTATATTGTTCATCAGATTGTCGGTTCTTTATCCGGAAAAAGTAAATTTTCCATTTTCGAAAGCAAAATTACACAATTCCTGCGAAAAATAAGTAATTTTGTCGCAAATAAGATAAAAAATATGAGAAAACCACTCTTATTCCTGTTTACAGCGCTCGTTCTGGTGGCCTGCAACGAGAGTCTTGAAGACCGTGCAGAGCGCGAGGCACGCGAATACACCGCGCGCTACTGCCCCACTCCAGTGGTGAACAATTCGCGAACCGACAGCGTGGCGTTCGACAAGGCAACGAAGACCTACACCTACTACTGTACGCTGACCGGCGAATACGACAGCGCGGAGTTTATAGCCAAATATGGCGGCGAACTCAACAGCAGACTGGCGCAGACCATTGCCGACGACGCAAGTATCGAGAAGCTGAAGGCGGCTGAGTTCTCCTTCCGTTTCGTAATACACTCTGAGAAGGCACCCGAAAAAGTGCTCTACGAGCGTACCATAACGGCCAAGGAGTATGACAATACGCCAAAAACGACTGCCGCGCCGGCGTTTTAACAATAGGATTTTCTCCTCATTTCCCACATGCTGTCAGTATTACACAGCATGTCGAGTGAATCAAATATGTGTTCTTTGTTATTATATAGATTCACTCAAGAATAATTTTGCTAGCAAAATTTCGAATAAAGAGGCTCTTTAATGCCAATAAAGGGCCCAGTTAATGAAAATTTTGCTAGCAAAATTTTCTAAAGACAAAACAGATGCATACGATATTCCTTTAAGCTGAGTGCAGCAAAAGGAATAGTCAATATCAGAAAAACTGTATATCAGTAGATTATAGCAACATCGCCGCCTGACTTTTACTTCTTTGTCAGCGACTTTATGAAATCAACCTCCGACTGTCTATAGGGCGTTCCGTCCTTTCTGAGGATGTCGTGGAACCACAGTTCTGGTTCGGGTGCGCCCTCTTTGCTGGTCCAATGATAATAGAATCCACACTTGCCTTGCGTCAGTCCGAAGTTTATTGCGCCCACATTCTCGGCTTTCATCAACGGCAGACAGTCCTCAAAGGTATTGCTGTCTCTACGGGTGAGATACTCCTGACAAACGATAGGACGGTTGAACTGCTTCAGGTAATCGATGAATTTCTTCATCACAGGCACCGGCTCATAGCAATGGAACGACATCACGTCGCAGTTCTCGCCCAGAAAGCAAACGATAGGCAAGTTGCTTCCCCACTCGGCCACACATGGTATGCCCCACATCGGCGACGTGAGTGGTTGCGAAGGATTCACCTCACGCGCCCACTTGAATACGGCACGAAGGAACGGAAGCGAGCGCACCTTGCCGCCTTGCTGATTCTCAGGCTCGTTATACATACACCACATCAGGATACGGTCGTCGGTTTTGTGGGTGGTCATTATATCCTTCACGTAAGTTTCAATTTTTCCCCATTTCATCGGGTCGTTTACGATATCCATGCCAGGACTCTGCTTCCATCCAGGACTATGAAGACCGAGCACAAAGTCCATCTGCTTGCCAAGTTTACCGTCGGGCTTGCCACCATTGGTGAAGAAGGTAACGATGGCGCGCATGCCATGCTTGTCGAGTATCCTGAGCACACGGTCGAAACGCTTTTTAAAGCCGACGGGATCGCTCTCGTAAACCAAGGCATTCAAGAAAATACGGATGGTGTTGAAACCCAGATCCTCTGCCCAACCCATCTCGCGGTCAATAGTCTTGGCATCGAATGTCTCAGCCTGCCACATCTCGATGGTATTGATAGCAGTAGAGGTGACGTAGTTACAACCCACAGGCCATCCGCGCTCAGCAAAATACTGATTGACCCGCTCCTCACTCCAACGGCCGTTATCACTCTGCGCAAAAATGCTTTGCGACAACAACAGCATCGCCAGTAACGACATGATGATGAAAGATTTTCTTTTCATAATATGATTTAATAATTACACCCATTCTATGAAAAACGCCCCTAAAGCACTCGTTTTCACTTTTGCAAAAATAAGGTAATTATGCAAAAACATCAAGAAATGCGCACAGATTAACAAAAATTAAAAAACACAAATCTTCTCCTACATTTTATTATAAATGACATTCAGAATCAGAGAATTATCCTTATCTTTGTGGCGAATACGCATAGACATTATCATTTAGGAGGCTAATTATGGCACATGCATGCGAAAACTGTAAGTTCAGGGCTCACTACGACAAGAAGCCCAATTCGGCATTAGGAAGGTTCTGGCGATGGCACATCAACTTCTGCCCTGGCTGGAAAGCGTATTTCACCAGTCGGGACGAAGAGAAAAAAGCGGAACTCCGCGCAAAGTATAATTTCCAGAAATATAAATAACTCGGGGGAGCGGCCCTGGGGCGGACAAGCACTCATCCACTGTTCCATCATTAATAATAGCGGCGGGTCATTTCGTAGAATTTCTGCAGGCGGCGCTTATTGGCCGAGAAGAAATTGCGGGCATGGGTGGACGAGACTCCATCGTCGGAGGGTTTCTGACGGGTGATGCGCGTGATGCGGATGACGCACATTAGTCCTTTGGCGGGACTTCCCTCGCGGACCTTCTGATAAGATTCGCTGGGCATGAGGCCCATGCAGTAGAGTCCCACATCGAGCCAATGGCGGCGGCCGTCGAGTGTTTTCCATTCGGGACGGTCGTAGTTGTTGGGCGTTCCCGTTTTCGAGAAGAGCACAAGGTCGTGGCCGAGCGATTTCACGGCATTGTCCATCGGGGTGAGCAGACCGGGCGAATGGGTCTGGGCATAGCACAACTCGTCGAGGAAACGGTTCCACACCTCGTTGGGATTGGCATTGTCCTTGGTCTTCAACCGTTCCACCAGGCTGGGAATGGTGCCGGGCTTATCGATGAACGAAGCCCTCACCTCGCGCTTGGTGAGCATGCGCGTCCATGCCTCGGCCAGTTTCACGCAGTTCCACTCGTTGGTGCCCTGCCCCAGCACCCAGGGCACAAGGTTTGTCTTCAGTTTATGGGGCTGGTCGTAAAGTTTCTGATAGTGCATCACGGTGACGTCGGGATTGATATTGTCGAGCCCGAACTGGTCGTCGCCGTTCAGCTGTAAGTTGCGCCAGATGTAATGCGACATGCTCAGGCTGTCATCAGCATAGAGGTCGTTGTAGGATTTCAGGTCATAAAGCAAGTCGAGGTCGCGTATGAGCGGCTGTTCGGTCCAGTTGATGCGGTCGGGATCTTTCTCGAGCATGAGGTCGCGGCCGAAGGCATTGCTGCGCGAGAAATCGTAGGCAGACTTCGACCCGTCGGCTCCCGCCAGACTCAGCACGGCCATTGCCACGGGATAGACATCGTCGGAATGGGCCAGGAAGTCGCCGATGCGCTGACAGCCAAACCAAAAGCCCTGCGTCTTCTGCGAGAGCGCCCAGGCATCGACAGTGGTTCCGTAGAAGCTGGCCTTGCCCGACTTGGCCTTGCCGTCTTTGCCGAGCACGATGGAACTGCGGTCGAGCGAATACTTGCCCACGGTGTTGAGCCCTACAAGCGACGGGGTGGCCTCGACGGCCGCCAAAGCCAACAGGGGCTTGAAGGCAGAACCGATATAGCGGCGGAGCAAAGCAGGATTCTTGCGACCGATGGCCACATCGTAGTCAACATTATTGTCTTCGGAGCGATAGTAAGGAACGGCGAGCACGTTGCCCGTAGCCATGTCCATCACGGTCATTGAGAGTTCCCACTGGTCGGTGGAAGAGGCATGGATGTCGGGCGCCTTCTTGAGCACATTCTCGCAATAGCCCTTGAGTTCCTCTTCGAAGGCGGCCGAGAGCAGCGGGTCGATGCTGAGCTGCACGGTATCACGGAAAAGCGTGTTGCGCATGGTGCTGGAGAGTCCGCGAATGACCTGCTGGGTGAAGCGGTCGGTGAAGTTCTTGCCTTCGAAATAGCGCATCTTTCCGGCATTGCTGCTGACAACCATCGAGAGGTTGAGCATGGGATTGTGGTGGGTGAGCACGAACTCGGTAATCTTCGCGCCCTGGGTATCGGTGACAATCAGTTTCAGGTCGTTGCGGAACTCATGGACCACACTGCCCTTTCCGGCCTCGCTGAAACTGGTCTGCCGCACCTGTCCGATGCTATCGAGCGTGCTGCAAGAGATGCTTCCCTCGGTCTTGATGCGCACCTTCTCGGGCGATACGTATTCTATCTTAAGGCAATTGCCATTGCCCCCGAGGTTGATGATGAGCTTTGTGCTGTCGTTGCCGAACATGCGGTAGCAGTCGTAGTAATCCAGTGCACGGCCCAACCGCGTGAAACACTTAGATTCGAAATCGGCCGAAACGATATAGTCGCCCTTACTGGCGGCATTCATGCGGATGGGAAGCATGTTCATGCCCCAGGTGAGGAAGCAATGGCTACGCTCGGGAAACAGACTGCTCTCGCGTGCCAGAATGGTGCCTTCCCACGGGTCTTTCACCAGCGCCAGCTTGAACATCGAGGGCACGAGCCGGATGCTCTTAATCTCAAGTCCGCTGCGTTCGAACTTGATGTTGAAGATACGCTCGCCGAGATTCTGCTTCTGCTTGAGCAGCAAGGCCGGCAGGTCGCTGTTGTAATAGAACTTGCGGAGACTTGACGAGCGGATGGAGTCGGGATTAATGCTGACCAGACGAATGTCGGAAGCCCTTCCGCCGGCAGCCTCTACATAGTTGTAGGGCAGTTCGAAATGGAGTGCCCCGTACTTGTCGTTGAGCTGCTGAAGGGTGAGCGGCTTGTGGGGATTGGCCTTCTTAGCCTCCTCGACGATTTCGCTGAGCAGCTGGTTGGCCTTATAGATGAAACCATCGTCGGCACTGGGTGTATACACATCTTGGCGGGAGTCCCTGCCAATGGCGGAGCATCCCTTGAAGAATGTCGTTCCGATGACGGCAACAACGATAAATGCAACGACTGCCATCATGTGGGTGCGGTAACGGCTGTACCAGTTTCGGTCTATTCTCTGATTAGGCATTATTAGAGTGTAGAGTTTAGAGTGTAGAGTTTAGAGTTATGAATTCTACATTTTAGCTGAGTCGGATTGTAGTGTATCTACGACCGTTGTATCGGGAACAACACGAGGCGGAGGCGTGGCACTGGGAGAGTGATGCGACAAAACGAGGAAAAACAGGAAGGGAATGAAGACGACGAAGGCGACCACAGCCGCGCCAATGAAGGCCACCAGGCTTAGATGGTTGTGTATCCAGTTCTTCAAACTACGGCTCTCCCTGTACAGGTTTGCCAGATTTCCCGAGGTCATTCCCTTTTCTTTCAGGGCTTTGAGCAAGGCTTCGGTCGAAGTGCCCAGAGCCTCCATCTTGTGGGCAAACTCGCGCTGGTTTTTCGAAGTGCGCGGTTTGTGCTTGTAGGCTGACTCGAATTTCTGTCCCAGCTCGGCGAGTTCCTTTTTCGTAAGCGCCGAGAATTGGCTCACCACATAGCGGCGGGCATTCTCCTGCGTGCGGTTCAAACGGCAGGCCGGCACCACGGTCTTCACATACTGGCTCTCGTAAGCCTGTGAATTGCGGAACCACTCGCGCAGATAGCCAGCGGCAAAATTACTGAAAGCCTCGTCGAAGAGACCGTCGGGCAATTGGTTCTGCTTTTTCATGACGGCATCGTAGAGGTCGGCAAAGGCCTCGAACGAAAGCTTGCGGGGTGTCTCGCAGATGTCGATGACCAGCTTGGGATTATTCTTCATGCCCTCGAAATGCTCTGCCGACAAGGCCGGCGCATTGAGCTTTGCCAGCAAGTCGTCGAAATTGCGGGGGAGCTTAGTGTTGAGAATCGACGTATAGGTGCGCTCCACGGCTTCGGTGCGCCGCCCTTTCTCCTCGAAGAATGCCACATGCTCGGAAAGCAGCGCGGCATTCTTGCGGTAGATGCCGTTCTCGTCGAGCAGGCGCAGAAGCTGTTCGTCGAGGAGTTCGTCGTGCTGTCCCCATATTGCGGAAGGAATGTCTTTCAGCGGCACGTCCTGACTAACGCGGTGAAGCACATACTGCCGGCGCCAGACAGGTTCGGTGGCCAGGAAGCCGACGGCCGCCACCTTCTGCTCGTTGATGAACTGGCAGTAATGCTCGCGGTCGTTTTCCCACAGATAACTGAGCAGCGCACGGGCCTCTTCCTCGGTCATGCGCCGTTCAAAGACACAGCGAAGTGCCGGCTGCTCATAGTAGAGCGGCAAGGCTTTCTGCCGTAGCGTCTTTACCTGGGCATCGGTCATGAAAGGCCGCAGACGGTCGAAGACGGTCGGGTCGATAGTCCTGACATCCCACCGTTCGGCATCGAAGTCCATCACCTGCGAAATATCCTTCACTCCGTTTTCGCGCAGCGCCTCGGCAATCTTGTAGCACGACTGCCAGTCGGTGGGCTGCAGGTCGTCGCGCAACTGCGGATAAACGTTCAGTATGTCGGCAATGGTTACATCCTTGACTATGATGCCATGCACCAGGAAGGGCAGCATCTTGCGGGCCACGTCGAAATGGCGATAGGCACCGGTGCCGCCCTTGAAGGCTGCCGAGAGGATGAGCAGACTGTTGCGGTCGGGATTCTGAGCACGGAGAACATTGTCGATGTTCTGCGGAATCAGCTGGAACATGCTGCATGCCTGACTTCTGGACACGGCCATGGTGCCCAGGAATCCGCGCAGGAGCGGAGCCACGCTGGCGAGCCGTTCCTCGTCATGCGAAATATCTCCGACCTGGGTAATCGGACGAATCGCCGAGGCAGTCCAGTCGAGGAGTACACCCTGAGACCTGGCGTTGCCCCAGAGCGAGATATCGTCGTGATGGGCTATCACCAGCAGATGGTCGGCCAGCGTACGTGTGCCGCTGGTGGAACTATCTACGGAGAAACCCATGGAGGCAAATCCGCGATAAGCCTCGGGCAGCGAATCGATGGCCACAAGCAGGTCGTGAAGCTTGCGGGAATGGCGCACCTGGTCGGCACGATAGTCCTCGTCGTTGCCCAACCGCAGGAAAAGCTGACGGTTGTTCACCACGCAGAACACCAGGCACTGGCGCAGCAACTCCTGAGTTTCGCTAAGCGGCTGAACCGGTGGCACGGGGGTGATGTCTATCAGGTTGCCGGAACCGTATTCCGTGGTATCGTAGCGGTGCAGTTTGTCGAGTGCGGCAATCAGCGGCTGATGGAGGCTTCCCATCTTGCGGAACTCCGCATCGGTAATCTCATAGACGGCACGCATATCGTAGGCTCGTCCCTGTTCCTCGAAGGTGGTGAAGGCGCCCTGGGCGTGAATCACCGTGTGGAGTCCGTTGTCGGGATTGTTAAGGAAAAAGAGCGAGGCATAGTCGCGCGGCAGCTGTCCGGAGAAAAGCGCCCCGAGGGAGTCGGCGGCACTGGAGATTCCCTTGGAATAAGAGAGCACCCCATCGCCCATCACCTTGGCCTGCGAGCCATACACCTTATTATCGATTATTATCTTCATTATTTAAGGAGTTTAGGAGTTTAGAAGTTTGGGAGTTTAGATTCTTCACTCTTCATTTTTCACTCTTCACTCTTTATCGGTTTCCATAGAAATAATTCAGAATCATGCCCGTGTCGGCATAGTCGTCGGCCAGGTCCATGTTCTCCTTCTGAAGGATGTCGGAGGCCAGCTGCAGCGTACCGAAACAGACACGGTTCTCGGGTTCTTGCGACTCACCAGTGAACTTCGTCTTGTCATTCGGGTCGTGGCCGTTGATATGGAAATTATAGTCGATGGGGGTGGCCGTCAGATAGATATGCGGCGGCATGCCCACCAGTCGCTCCATTTCGTCGCCGTGCTCGGGTTTCACCGCATCGGGAATTTCCATGAAAGACTTGACTCGGCTCCCGATATGAGCGGCAATGGTTTCACGCGTGGACTGTTTGTATTCTTTCTCTTCCTTGAAATACGAATTCCAGTACTTCCTGATGTCCTTCAGATGCTCGTAGCAGGCCGAAATCACCTTGTCGGAAACATTTCTGCCTGTCAGGAATTCGTGCAGGTCGTCGGTTGACATCACCCTGTCGGCAAAACTGTCGGTCAAAGCCTCGCCGAAGGGATTGTCGGCGCTCTCGTTCAGCTGGGGCAAATCCATGAAATTACGCTTGTAGAGCATGATGAAGAAGGAATACACCATGTTGAGGTCTTTGGTCTGCTGATAGAGCAGATGGAAGTAGCGTTCCTGCATGATGCTGTCGATGCCCTTGAACGCCATGTACCAGCGCTTCTTACCTAATTCCTTGAATTCGGTCAGTGTCTTTAGTGCACGAATCATCGGCATGAACACGTCGCGGTCGCTCTTACTCTCATCGACTGTTGAAGGCAGGGCACACTTGTCGCAGATGACCACATCGGTGGCATTGTAGGTATAATAATGGAAATAGAAATGCTTCTTATAGACGTTCATGAAACGCATGCGGTTGCTGTCGCTGAGACTGACACCCTCAGAGAGGTCGCTGCCAGAGGCGTTGTTGTCGGTGATGCGCGAGTCGATGTTAAGGAAGTCCCATGCATCATAGATGGCCTGGATGGCAGTGTCGGTATCGTATTCCACGAAGTGCATGAACAGTTCGCGGGCATTGATTCTGCGGCCCGACTTCTTGGTTTCCTCGAAACCGCTGCGTGCAAGGGCTTCCAGACGACTGTCGGTTGTGACATATTCCAGCGTGCGACGGCCTATCTTCTTGTCGTTGCCGAAGAGCGACGAGCCAGTAGCAGTGTTGCCGATGAGGTCGATGCCTGAGGCGTTGGTCGTGGTGGTGGTCACCGACTGTTCCTCGGCTGGCTGACGGTTCTCGAACTCCACCGTCTTGATGACAGTAGCATCGCCCTCCTGCTGCCAGATGCGCTCGATGAATCCTTTCGACTTGCTGGCAAGCATCGACTCCATGATGGCCTGAAACTCAAGCAGAGAGTCCTTCACCACAACCTCGCCCGGCACATCAACGAAATCCACGCGTATGCGGCGGTCGCTGTTCTTGTAACTCGCGAAGATTGACGAATACTGGTTGTAGTTGCGGCACACGTAGATGGGCGTCTTGGTGATGCCGGAATCAGGGTTCTGCACATCGTTGATGAAATTGGAGGCCGGACGATGGTAGACTTCGGCTTCCATGTCGTTGAGCGGACGGTAGCCCAGATACTGCATGGCGATGACGAAATCGCTGAGCAGATAGGTCTTTCCGCTCGATGTCGGACCAATAACTGCCAGGCGGATATGTTTCTCCTTGCCTGCAAGAATTTTCGAAACGTTGGAAATATTAAACGGCATATTATATCTTCTTTTAGTTCCTATATTTGAAAAATAAACATTATCGTCGCTCATCAGCCTGCGGAAGAACAGCATCAGCAGTTCAAGATAGCCCGAGAGGGGAACCTCTGCGCTCTGGCAGGTCAGGTAGGAAGGAAGGCTCACGGTCTGCTTGCCGGAGCGCAGCTTGTAGTACATTTTGTTCTGGGCCATGAGCAGGTCGCTCACTCGGTCCCACGTCTGTTGGTATTCGGGCTTCAGCGCGGTTCCGTTGTAGGATTCCAGTCCGAAGGCGGCATTCATCCCGAAGACGGTGTGCGTGTAGTTGCGCCCGGGAACGATGTCCATCACCTGTTCCACGTTTGTCAGCAGCAGGATGGCATCCTGATAGCGTTTCTGAACGTTCATGGCACTACGGTAGCGCGTCATCAGGTGGCGGACTGCCTTGTCTTCAAGCAGTTCGCGGGCATCGCACACCAGCACCAGCACCTGGAATGCCTCCATCCACTCGCCGGCCTTGTCTTCATCCTTCAGTTGCTCGGGGTCGAGCCAGCTTTGGATGAAATGTATGGTATGCGGCGAAAGCCGGCGACGCCCGCCGCTGACAGTCAGGTCGGCGCCTTCCATGCTGAGCTCAGGAGCCACATGCTTGCCATTCCAATATTTGCTCTCAGCCAGCTCGCGCATGGCCGTGAGGAAACTTTGGAAGCGCCGGTCTTCGTCCTGCTTCCTGCTGATGGGCAATATGTTAACCGTGAGCGTTTGCATTCAGCGTGTGTCAGTTTTTTAGTTGCCCGGACGGCGGCGGCTCATGGCCACCAGCATGGAGAGCACCAACGGCAGATAGCACAACACGGCAGCCACGAGCATGCTCACCTTCAGGGCCGAAAGACTATAGTTTTCCATCGTGGGCTGCTTGCCCGATGCCAAGATGAGCATAGCCTTCACGCCATTGACGCGGTTCTCGCTGATGTCGGCCAGACGGTTGAAGAACCGCTTGCTCTGCTCATCGTCCACATGGATGCGCCTGGAATGTCGCACCTCGGCATTGCCCGCCACTTCTTCCAGCAACGTCTGAAACGAACGGGCCTTCATCACGAAAGAAGCCAGCTCTTCGTCGTTGCAGTTCAGCCAGTTGGTGCCATCCATCATCGCCTCCAGTTCGCCTTCCATGACATACAGTTCATCAACCTGATGCTTGATGTCAGCATGACTAATGCCTTTCTTACGGCTTCCGGAATTCTGGTCGAGTTTGTTGCTGAGCTGGTGGAGTTGCGTCTGCTTGGCCTCGATAAACGAGCGGGCAAGACGCACATCGCGGTCGGTCATCATTGAAGAATAGACATACTCGTGGGTGAAAAGGAATCCCGTGGGAACCATCAGCAAGATATAGAGCAGCACTAGGCCGATGACCACACGGCGGCGCGCAATCATCATGAGCAGCACCAGGAAAGCCACCATCAGTATGGCGGCCACGATATACATCAGCGTACTGATGTCGTGCATGAAAAGCATGGCCAGTCCGCCAGCCGTCGTATAGGCTATGACGCCGAGCATGACCACCGTCACCACCCACAGGATTTTCTCCCAATAGGGCATGTCGCGGAAGAAATCGGCCACGCTGGTCTTGCGGTTCTCGGGATCATCCTCTTCGCTGAGTCCGATAAAGTCGAGCTCGTCGGTATCATATTCGTGCGACAGCCACGAACGCGCAACGGAATAGGTCAGCGCGCCCAGCACGGTGAAGAACACCAGAGCCGGAAACGAGAAGCCCCCGTCGCTGAAAAAATAGCTGACCATTGCCCCCAGCATATAGAGCGCGGGGAACACCCAGTAGGCCTTCAGCAGCACATAGAGTTTCAGGAAATTCAGTATTTTCTTACCGTCCATATTTATCATTTATCACTAATCACTTATCGTTTATCACTCCTCACTTATCGTTTATCACTCCTCGCTTATCATTTCTAAACTTCAGCGCAGTAGCCGTCATAAAGGCCAGCAGCAGCGCCGTCTCGAGCATCTCGCCCACGGAATCCACTCCGAAACCGGGATTCAGACGACCGGTAAACGGCAGCTGTCCCAGATACGATATATAGAGATAGAGCGTGGTGCCTACCCACATCAGCACCGCCAGCACACGCCAGCGCAACTGGGCATGAAGTAAACCGCTGGGTTCGTGCATGCTATAGGTGAGCACAAGCCATGCCAGCAAAGCCAGCAATCCGAAATAGACCACATAGGCCAGCAGTCCGTAGGCTCCGAAGAAAGCTCCTTGCAGCGACACGTCGTTGAGCACCACCGGCGACTGTCCCGACGATACCGAGGGATGCAGGAAATGATGCTCGTTGGAGAGCGGGTCCTTACCGCTCACATTATACATATAGTGCACCATCACGGTCATGAACTCGGTATCGCTCAATGCATACCGATAGCCGGAATTGCGGTATTTCTCGAATTGCGAATACATGTTGAAACGGCGCGTGGCACGACTGTAGGCCACCTTCTCGGTGTCGAGCAGACTGGAAAGCAACATGGGCATGGAGAACACCAATAGCACCGAAACAACCATCAGGCGCGGAATCCAGCGCTTCTCCATCTTGTTGGCCTGTTGGTGACCGAAATCGTAGCCGCCTCGCTCCTGCATGAAATAGAAGAGGATGACGGCAAAGAAAATGCCGAAGAGGTTGGTGGTATAGCCCATGTCGGCCTTCAACGAAGCCGCCGCCACGAAGAGCAGCGCCACGAGCATCATTTCCACGAAGGCCACGATGCGCCCATGATGGAAGTTGATGTTGGAAAGCGTCCAGCTCATGCCAATGATGAGGAAAAGCGTGATGAAAGCGGTGGCAAAGTTGCCGGGCAACAACGACACCAAGAACACCAGCACCAGCGGCACCAGCGCATACTTCAGCAGGAACACCAGCACATAGACCACCGGAGCATAGCGCGCAATGCCCGGTTGCTGCATGGCCTGCTGCTCCCATTGGTCGGCCTTCTTGTAGAGCCGTTGCATCCATTGCTCGCCGGGGTTCTTCATCTCGCTGAAGGCGGGAAGCGTCATCACAAACAACATGACGATGGCCACCACGTTTGCAAACAACAGACTGTAGGGAATGCTCCGGTGCAAGTCGTTCATTCCGCTCAGTTCCTGCCACTTCATGATATTCATGCTGTAAAGGTCGCCGGGCAGATAGGCATCCAGGAAAGAGGCGTTGAAGCCGCCGTCCATCCATTTCAGGGCTGCATAGCAAAGAAGCACACCACCTGCAGCAACACCCATTGCCGCCCAATGGCGATGAGCCCGCTGACGGTTGCGAAGAGTTGCCGTCAGGAAATCGCGGTTCAGAATGAGCGCTACGGTGAAGAAGAGCATCAGCATGAGCGCCGCCGAAACGGAAATCACACCCGTGAGCTCTTCGAAATAGGGGAACGAGTACGACAATTTGAAGGCTATCATCACCTTGCAGACGCAATAGGCAAAGGCCAGGAAGGCAATGATGCGGAAATGAGGCGTGAGGTCGCCGCGACGTGTATTCAGTCCACGGCAATGCACTATCTTCGAGGTATCGGTCAACCACGGCCATGCTGTGAAAATCAGCAGGAATACCACCAGCGGCAACCACAGATACGACAAAATAAAGCGGTAGTTGATGAGTCCGCAACTGACGAACAGTTCCTCGTTCTGAGCGCTTCGCAACGAAGTCTTCTGAAGCGACGGAAGCAATTTCCACCCTGTTCCCACCTTCAGCGTGGTGCCGCCATTGCGAAGCGTCACGCTATCGCTATCGAGGAAAATGTTGCAAATATACTGGCTGACAGCTCCCGAGAAATGAGGCACGTAGAGATTGCGCGCAACGGGAAATGAGCCGTCCATCTGCATCATGGTGAGCATATTGGTGCCCGAATTCATGAACTTGCGGAGTGTGTCGAGGTCTTCCACATAGGTGATGGCCTTCGGGAAGAACACGTCGAGCCCCTCGCGTCCTGAAGGTTTTATCAGCGCATGGCCCGCCGTCCATTCCGTAGCATTAAGCATGGCCTTGGCCTGATAGTTCACGCCGTCGATGGTAAGCGATTGACGGTCGGCCTTGTTCGTCTGATAACTGTAGTCGGCGATATAGAAGAACTGTATCTTGAAACAATTGGCCTGTTCCGGTGTGAGTTCCATCGTACTTCCACGTTCGGCATAGGCCACCTCTCCCCCACTCCCGATGAGTCGGGTGCGCCGGTCGAGAATTACCAGTTGCCAGTCGCCATAGGTAGTGCCCCAGAAATGCTGGCTTCGGGAGCGCCAGAGAAACGATTTCAGTCCGTGGTCGTCCTTCAGGCGCTCTTGTCCTTCGCGATGTTCCACGGCAATGTCGAGTACATTCCTCAGGAGCACATATTGCGAGGTAACGCCGTCGAGAATGTCTTCTATCCGGTCCAGGTTCAGGCTCACATTGCGCTTTCCCACGGCAACCACGATGCTGTCAGCCTCG
>JAEEGJ010021274.1_pt1 | contig 13991 bp, 17 predicted proteins | sample 8958761 | NCBI WGS metagenome assembly JAEEGJ01 (sample SAMN16246546, study PRJNA631951) | gut metagenome | biome: gut microbiome; feature: rumen; material: RS-attached | host: Bos | place: Iran: Karaj | collected 2018-10 | reverse complement strand
ATTTTACGCCTCCAAAATTTAATTTTACTCCATATCCACGGCCAATAAAAGTTTTTTGCCATATAATGGAAAAGAAATCCGTTTTCTGATAAAATATAACGAGTTTTATAAAACGTTTTTTCAGGAGGGACGATATGCAGCAGACTGAAGAATATGATCACATTGAAAGAAAACGCTGGGTGTTTTTTGGACTTCCCTGGACATTTACCGTATACCGTCTGAAAGAGGATATGGTCAATGTAAAGAGCGGTTTTTTCAAGCTTGAGCAGAACGATTGCTATATGTACAAGATCGTTGATGTTAAGCTTACCCAGACCCTTGGCGAGAGGATCTTTGGTCTCGGCACCATCACCTGCTATACCGGTGATACTACCGACAAGGAGCTGATTCTTTCACACATCAAGCACTCTGAGGAGATCAAGAATTATCTTCTTAAGACTTCAGAGGAAGCAAGGATCAAGAGACGTACCGTCAACATGCTCGACATCGGTTCCGGCGATGTGGCAGATCTGAATGACGGCGACTTCATGAATTAATTATATTATTAAGAGTATGAAAAAATGATCGATCAGGAAAAGATACGCGAAGCTGCACGTTTGATAATCGAGGCGATAGGAGAGGATCCCGAGAGGGAGGGACTTAAGTCTACGCCCGACAGGATAGGCAGAATGTATGAGGAGATCATGGCCGGTTATTCACAGGAACCGGCTGATGTCCTTAATACATTTTTTACCGTAGAAAGTGATGAGCCCGTGCTGGAGAAGGATATAACCTTTTATTCCATGTGCGAACATCACATGCTTCCCTTCTTTGGTAAAGCTCATATTGCTTACATTCCCAATGGCAAAGTAGTCGGAATCAGTAAGCTCGCAAGATGCGTTGAAATCTACGCAAGACGTCTTCAGATCCAGGAGCATATGACAATGCAGATCGCAGATGCCATCGAAAAGGCACTCGATCCCAAGGGCGTTCTCGTAGTACTTGATGCCGAGCATACATGTATGACCATGAGAGGCATCAAAAAGCCCGGAAGCCGTACACTGACGATTGCAACACGTGGCGTATTTGCTGAGGACAACGCACTTACGGACAGATATATTGCATTAATGACACAGGGCGGTAATTAAACAATGGATATTTCTAATTTCGGAGATCCCCATAAGACATACATAATGGGAATCCTTAATGTCACCCCGGATTCTTTTTCCGACGGAGGCAGCTACACTGATATAAGCAGTGCTCTCAGAAGAGCAGAGGAGATGGTTTCCGAAGGTGTGGACATCATCGATATAGGCGGTGAATCCACCAGACCCGGATATACTCCGGTTGATGCGGACGAAGAGGCCGACAGAGTTATTCCCGTCGTAAAAGAGATCAGAAAGTATCTCAACATCCCCATTTCGGTTGACACCTACAAAGCATCGGTTGCAAAGAAAGCTCTCGATGCAGGCGCCGATATCATCAATGATATCTGGGGATTCAGACAGGATCCTCAGATGGCCAAGGTTGCTGCAGAGTACGGTGCACTTTGCGTACTGATGCACAACAGTGACGATACTTATTACGGAGATCTTATCGCTGACGTAGCAAGAGAACTCGGCGAATCCGTAAGAATAGCACTTGAAGCAGGTGTAAGACGTGATCGTATTATCCTCGATCCCGGTATCGGTTTCGGTAAGACTCTTGAACAGAACCTTGAGGTTATAAGACATCTTTCCGATTTTACCAACATGGGTTATCCGTTACTTGTTGGAGCGAGCAGAAAGTCAGTTATTTTCAAGACCTTAGGCATTACTCCCGCTGAGGGAGATCCTGCAACATGTGCGATATCTGTAATGTCCGCACAGGCAGGAGCAAGATTTGTAAGAGTACACAATGTTAAGATGAACGCTATGGCCATTCGTATGACGGAAGGAATAATGTATGGCACAGAAAATCAATGACAGCAACTATTCTCTTATAAGAATCAAAGATCTGAAAGTATTCGGTCATCACGGTGTGTTCCAGGAAGAGACCGACTTCGGACAGAATTTCTATGTATGCGTTGATGCATATCAGAACATCGCACCCGCAGCGAGCATGGATGAACTTATGCTCACCACCAATTATGCGGATATGTGCGATCATATCGTCAGTTTCCTTACCGAGAATACATACAAGCTTATAGAGACTGCTGCGGAAGAACTCAGCAAAAGTCTTCTTTTGAAGTATCCGCTTATTAACAGCGTAGTTGTAGAGATCAAAAAGCCCGAAGCACCTATCGGACATCCTTTCGATTATGTCTCGGTAGTTCGCAAGATGAGCAGACATAAAGCTGTTCTCAGTCTCGGATCCAACATGGATGACAGGGAAAAGCACATCAGAGATGCCATCGCTGAACTTGAAGATGACCCTTCGACAAATGTCATCAAAGCATCCGGCATGTTTGAAACAGAACCTTACGGATATACCGATCAGGCAAAGTTTATCAATTGTGCGGTTTCCGTTTCGACTCTTCTTGAGCCCGACGATCTCCTTGTTTACTTACAGGGAATCGAAGCAAAACATGATAGAGTCCGCGAGGTTCATTGGGGTCCCAGAACTCTCGATATCGATATTGTTTTCTACGATGATCTTGTTTACGGCGATTCGGCACTTCATATTCCGCACGTAGACATGCAGAACAGAAGCTTTGTTCTTGAGCCAATATGCGAAATAGAACCGGGTTACATTCACCCCGTTTATAACAAAACAGTTTTGCAGCTTTTGAACGAACTTCGTGAAAAAGAAAACTGATCAGGTTTCGGGAATCTTAATCTTCAGCAGGAAGTGGGATGCAAATCCCGTAAAGAGTCCCGTTACGATACCTGCGATGAAAAGATACGGAGCGTAGGAAAATACGGCGCCCGTCTGCATGATAAGCATAGCGATAATGAGCTGTGCGATGTTGTGGAAGAGGCCACCGAAAGCACCGGTGATCTGAAGATTCTTACCCGATAGGATCTTATCGCAGAGAATCTCGATCAGAAGCGCCAGGAATCCTCCTGCCGCAGAATAGATAAGAGATATTGCATTACCGAATAGGATCGCAGAAAGAAGCAGTCTGACCAGCAGTACAGATCCTGCTTCTTTTTTTCCGAATCTCTTTAGTGTATAGAGAATTATGATGTTGGAAAGACCTGGCTTCATTCCGGGAATGGGAAGAAGCGGAGGCAGTACGCTTTCAAATGCATATATCGCAAGAGAAAGCGCAGCCAGCAGTCCCAGTGTTACGATTTTACGGGTGTCTTTTTTCATGCTTAATATGTTACGGCGTCTGTATCTGTTTCGGATTTTTCGCCTGTTACCGTTATCAATAGTCTGTTGGGAAGGCACACTATGGGCTTTGCAGGAGAATCAGTGATTCCCTCGTGAATGCAGATGTGAGTCGTGCAGTCGGAATCGATTATCTCGGCGCCTTCTCGTGTGATCCTGATTACATTGTAATGTGTTCCCAAAGGTTTGTTTCCGTCCACGATGTAAGGAGCGGTTTCATCCGAAGGGTCATTAATGACAGTGAAAAGAAGCTCACCGGTGGCAGTATTTAAGTCGATGGTTTTAAGAGTGATCCCGTTTGAAACAATGCTTACGGTTTCACCTTTTGTATTTTTAACAAGCACGATCCAAATGACCGATGCGATTGCGATAAGAAGGAGCAGTGCGGTCATGATAATCGGAGCGTATTTACTTGCGGATTTTTTATTCGACATAACCCTAATTTTATCACGTTTGAACGAATGATACATTTATCCCGGTTTAAACAATTGAAAAAATATTTTGCCGGGGTTTGCTGTGCGGCATCTGTTGCGACTTTACTGGCAGGATGCGGAAGCGTAACTCCTCAGACCGCATCGGACCTTGTAATGGATACGGTGTTTACCGTGACCGTGTATGGGGATGAGGTAAAGCCTTCTGAACTGTTGGAGATAGGCAAAGATCTTGATGCGAATGTTTTGTCCAGATTCTCTGAAGGTTCCCTTGTAAGTGAGTATAACAGTGGCAACTTATCTGAAGAGGTGGCTGCGATTGTCGGTCGATGCGATGAGATAAACAGTGTATCATCGGGAGCATTTGATGTAAGACTCGGTGCGCTTTCAGATCTTTGGGATATAGACGGTGCTGCAAAGGGGGAGACTGAATTTGTTATCCCTTCTGTTAGTGATATCGAAACAGCTCTTGAAAGCAGAGACATTATAGATCTTGGCGCTGTCGGTAAAGGAATCTATCTGGATGAAGTTAAGACTGTACTTGATGAGAAGAATGTAAGCGGTGCAGTGATAAGCGCGGGCGGAAGCATACTCGTATATGGTGCAAAGCCGGATGGAGTGCCTTTTAAGGTGGGGATTAAAGATCCCTTTGGAGAAGATGCTTCAGGAACATTTGGCATTATTAAGATAAGTGGCGGATATTTCATTTCTACTTCCGGAAGCTATGAAAGATACATTGATTTAGACGGTGTAAGATACCATCACATTCTTGATCCCGGAACCGGATATCCTGCATGGTCGCAGGCTGAAGGCACATGTCCCGTATCCGTAACTATCATTACAAATGACGGATTTACCTCGGATGCGCTTTCTACTGCCTGTTTTGTTTTGGGACCTGATGAGGGATTGAAACTTGCTGCGCAGTATAGCGCAGAAGTTATTTATATCATGAATGATGGCACTGTAATCACTTCGGATGGTATAATAACTGAGAACGACAGCAGACTGACATTCACTCTTAAGTAAGGGGAATAAGATGGATAAAGAGATCCTGAATAAGATTAATGATGCGACTCCGCCCGATGAAGAACTTGATTCCGTTGCGGACTTCTTCAAGATGTTTGGAGATAATACGAGACTGAAGATAATGCTTGCACTCCAGCAAAGTGAACTTTGCGTAATGGATATCGCAGAAGCACTTTCCATGACCCAGTCAGCAATTTCCCATCAGCTCAAAGTCTTAAAACAGCAGGACCTTGTTAAGGCCAGACGCGACGGCAAGACAATTTTCTATTCCCTCGCCGATGACCACATCGCAACAATCCTTTCAACCGGAATAGACCACATAGAAGAATAATTAAACTTCCATCACATCTCCGTCATTGAGTATCTCGATGGCGGAGTTTCCTGTGTTAAGGCCTTCAAAATCATTCTTTTTGGTCGTGTGTATGGGAATAATCTTCTTTGCGCCGACTACCGAGATCATCTTTTCTATATCTTCCACGGTTGCATGTCCGCTGGTGTGCAATCCGATATGTCTCCATGATTCATACAACTTTCCATACGCCTCGTTGTACGTGTCGGGATGATTCTTTTTGTCTATATATCCATGCCACATTGAATATATCAGCAGAGGATCTCCGTCTCGGAAATACTCCATACGGGGGATGTATGAGTCAGTGGTTCCGACCATCATGACAAAACCGTGCTCTTTCATGTATTCCGGCTGGGTGAGACCGCCAAGACGTTCATTAGGAGTATCCATATTTTCAAAGGCATAGACTTTTCTGAATTCAAATCCCTCGAGTTTTTCTTTGGCGGCTGCTTTTCTGTATGCTTTTATCTGGCTGAATACATATGAATTAACAATAAAGGGACGATCTAAGGATTTGGCGGCATTGCAGAACGATGCCAGACTCTCGACATTGGTTGAAGAGCAGAGAAGAAAGGCATATTTATTCTCCGGGAGCGACAGAATGCGTTCTGCCTCAGTCTCGAGCTCTACTTCGGTCATGACCTTTTCTGTTGTTCTTTCCAGCATTGTGCCTTCGGTGATAAGGATATCGGGTTGCTTTCCGTCCATTACAGTATCAAGAACTTCCTTGAGGTCGGGGAATAATCTTTCTCCCATTCGTCCGTGGGTGCGGTAATCACCGGTATGGACGATGGTCTTGCCCTCTGCCTGAATTATGAACATGTACGCATCAAAAGCAGAGTGGTCTACACGTACTGTTGTAATGGTGAAATCACCAAGAGTAAATGTTTGCTTGTTGAAAAAGTCAATCCATCTGGAACGGTTCTTTAACAACTCAAGAAGCTTTATGTGCTCACCGGCATTATTGTTACTGCCGCCGAAGTCACTTGAAAGAGTTTTATGGATTCTGATCAAAACTTTTCTTGCTTCCAGTCCCATTCCGAGCATGATCTTGCGTCCGCGGATATCAGTCTCGGGTATGCTTCCCATCAGACCTATATGATCACCATGATAGTGTGAAAAGAGAACAGCATCGCACTCAGACTTGTTAATCATTTCAATCATCTTAGAATCAGTAGATTTATTCGGGTCAGGGTTTAATTCCGAACCGAAATCTATGAACAGATGAGTGTTTTCGGTATAGATTTCCGTTATGCTTCCGCCGATCATGTCGGTGCCACGGTGGATTTTAATTTTTATCACTGGGATTGTCCTCTAAATATACATCTTTGACTATTTTATACAGGAAATTGCAATATGGATCTGAGTCTTTAAGTTTTTCGATGGCGTCAACGAAGTTTAAATATTCGAAGGTTCCCGGGTGTTTATCTGAATTGGAAGGGTACGAAGGTAATAAATATACTATTTGTATATTTTTTCTCCATAGGCTGAGGTTTTTGTCATTGGGTGAAGAGCAATAATCCAGAATTTGACCTGCTTGGAATAAGGTTTTATTCTTGCCTGATAGTCTTGAATTGCCACTGGTAGTGGTTTTACTCCTTTTGTTTTTTAAATATCTAATTGCAGTTTCTTGGTAGAAATCTTCCTTTTTTGGTGACTGAGGTGTTGCAGGGATTTTGTGTCTTTCACATATTGTCCTGAAGCATTTAAGCAGTATTTCTGTGTTGTCGGATTGATTCTTAATGTCTTTGCTGAAAAGATCTTTATTTATATTTTTAAATCTGTCGTCACCTATTCCGGAATCGGAATTGTGATTTAACAGCATAATGAAATCGTCACCCCATATGTTGAAGCAAGTGGGCTTTTCAAGCATTTTGAAGTAATTATCTTCTTGATCATCATTTATACTGTCCATTGTGGTTTTTAGTTCGACAAAATAAACAGTATCGTTATTGCTGAGAACATAATCGGCATTTATAGAATCAAAACCTGATGTCGAATTAATTCCTAAGGTTCTTTTTAGAATGGGAAATTCTTTTGTAACGTAGATCGCGTCTGTGAATTTAGTTTGAATTATCTTTTCGATAACCGGAGTCAGGAGAGTATCAAAGGATACTTCGGCTTTATAACCTGCAGTCCAATAGTCATTTGTGAAACTGTTTTTTATATCTTCATATATGTCAGCCATAGTGCTCCTCCTTGCTTGGGTTAACGGTTCTGTGCATTCATTTTATCATTATTTTCGCAGGTAGGTTTTCTTTTAACCAAATTGTTATCCTCCCATCTCTTTAATCTTTCATACAGATCATTGAATTCTTCGTGAGTCAGGCCACTTTTAAGCATGCTTTCAATCAGGCTCCCGCCATCGTGAAGCATTTCAGCAGCTTTGCGTTCTTTTTCATTCTTTGGAACTTCTTTGAGCATAAGCTCATACTTACTTTCCCATGGGCTTCCTGCAGGCTTTGCTGTACTCATATGCATTCCTCCTTATGGCTTATATGAAAAGAGTACCACATCTGTGTTTCTGAAAACGACACGTATTTGGCGTATGTGCTTTCAATCTCCTCACTCCCCGTATAAATGCAGCATTTGATAGCATCCGCCATTATATTGGCCATTTATGATAATTCCAAATGCTATACTTTGCACACAAAAGCAAAAATCGAATATGGAACACAGTGAAAATGCGGATATGGAGGGCATGAGTATGAAGATTAAACTGACTGAAAAAGGCAAGGCATTACTTAAGATTCTCAGGTCGGAGAAAAGAACGAAACACATCGAAAAGTACATACCGAAAATGGAGATGTACACCCTGGTAAGAATCGATTCAAAAGGCAGAAAGGTATCGGAAGAGCAGATACTCATAGATGAGAACAGATATTTTAAGAGAAGGAGTGCAGCATGAAGAATTTAAGAGAGGAAAACGGAAGAAAGATAGCAAGGATACTTAAAAAGATCGGTCCGGAGAGTGCAAGGCTCCGGACAAGATCGGAGTGGGATCTTAGAATTTATTATTCATCACGAGAGGATAACAAACTGACAATTGAGATGAGCTCGACATCGGAATATTTGGGTGAATTATTCATGGATCCTCTTATGAAAATAGAACTGAAACTGGATGATGAAGGCCGGATCGTTGAAGCAGTTCCGCTTTACTATCTGAGTAAAACCATTTTTGTGACCGATGAGTTTTATTCCGAGGGGAATCCGGAATGTTGGAATCCCAAGCTCTTCGATAAGGAAGGCGTAATGGATTTCAGATTATCGGCCTGGCTGAGGAATATAAGGATACAAAGGTATCTTTCGGACGGAAAAATAGAGAAATTATAAATTTAATCGGAGGTGGTCGCATGATTTTTTGCGAAACGCAGATCAAATATAAGGACAAAGAAACAGATGATCCGGGATTAAAACATCTCACATTTCCTGAAAACGCGAATAACCCGGGAATGATGTGGGTGAATCATATCAAGGAACTGAACGGAAGGCTCGGGTTGTGTTTTGATCCGGATAATAAAATATCTGCCTATATCTGTGATGCAAAGGAAGGGTGTTTTGATGCGGTGATCGCTTATCCGGCTAAAAATATAAACATCGAGTATTGCTATGATTCGATCAGGAAGGTTATTGAAGAAAACTATTCGGTTAAGGATATGACTTTTTCGGAAAGTCAGGAATTATCGGCAACTAAATTTCAATTCTTACTTGAAAAAGCGGATGATAACGGATACGTAAGAAGATGGCACATGGATCAGAGCGCTATCGGGATAGATTATTTTAAAAATAATCAGTTTTCCGTTGAAGAGAAACTTTCCGAAAACAGATATGAATCACTTGAAGATGCTACGAAAGCAGCCGAACTTATCATGGCGGATAAGTCCTTTCGTGAGGAGCTTGATCGAATCTATTCCGACGATAATGTAAAAGGCTTTTACGGAAATCCGGTGCACTATAAAATCTCCGCATCAAGTACCAAAGCGGCCATGGATATCGTAAATATTCTGGTTCCTGCTCTTATCGAGAATAAACGGCTTTACGGCAAAAGATTAGTAAGGGTATTTAACATAAACGAGGGTTGCTATGATGAATCCGAACTTGAGAATCTGTTCAGATCCTCTCAGGGAAACGCCGTGATAATTGAGATGTGCGGAACCGATGAGGACCATGGGAATTTTGCGTCTTCATATCACAGGGTAATCGAATTCTTTTACAAGGTGATAACTAAATATCAGTTAAACACACTCTGTATTTTTGTTGAATGCGGTAAACGTCCGGGATTTTCTGCTCAAATGGTCTCCAAACTTCAGGAGGATATCAGAATTGTTACCATCAATGAAGGATATGGTGACAGAGAACAGGCTAAACAGTACCTTCTCCGCCTCGCGGATCCTGAGATATATACTCCGACTGATGAGGAAATGGAAGAGGAGCTCTCCAAGAAATCTATGTACAGCGTTGAAGATGTATATCTGATACATGATTCGTGGTATAAAAACGGTTTGAGCAAACATATCTATAAGGCGTACAGCAATTTTGAGTGCGTTTTAGAAGAAAAGAAAGATAATTGTAAACCTTATGAGGAACTGCAGCAGATGATAGGGCTTGCAAATATCAAAAAGCTCGTTGATGAGATCATCGATGCGGGTAAGATCGGTAAACTGAAACAGGGTTGCGGGCTATCCTATCAAAGAGCTTCGATGCACATGGTGTTTACCGGAAATCCCGGTAGTGCCAAAACCAGCGTTGCAAGACTTCTTGCTCAGATCTTGAGAAAAGAAAACATTATCGACGGCGGTAAATTCGTAGAATGCGGAAGAGCAGATCTTATTGCAAGATACGTTGGCTGGACAGCCAAGCAGGTAAGAGCAAAGTTTAGGGAGGCTAAGGGTGGTATTCTTTTTATAGACGAAGCATATTCTCTCGTGGATGACACCAGATCCTTTGCTGATGAGGCAATAAACACCATCGTTCAGGAGATGGAAAATCAGAGGGATGATGTTATAGTTATATTAGCGGGCTATCCCGGTAAGATGTCCGAATTCCTTGATAAGAATGAGGGCCTCAGAAGCCGAATTGCTTTTCATCTGGATTTTCCCGATTACAATCCGGATGAGATGACGGATATTCTTAAGTTTATGATAGATAAACAGGGATATCATATCGGTGGTAAGGCTCTGGAAAAATGCCACGGTATATTTGAATCTGCATGCCTCATGGAAGGTTTCGGAAATGGAAGATTTGCAAGGAATCTCTTTGAACAGGCTCAGATGGCCCAGTCCCGCAGACTGGTTACCGAATACAAGGATAAAAAGATCGGCTCTAAGGCGCTCAGGACTTTAAAGTGTGAAGACTTTGAGGTTAATATCGCGGAGAAAGTAAAGACTCAGCGTTCACCTATCGGATTCGTGGTTTAAGGGTTTATCTATGGCGAAAGGCAATTATTCTTCAAGAATAGCAAGACAGATAGTGCTTTACGATTATGTCATCACCGGGGGTGTTTTCGGTCCGGAGGATATCGTGAAAGCACTTGGTATACCTCGCAGAACGCTTCAGCGCGATCTGATAGACCTGAGAGAGTGCGGACTTATTGATCTGAAGTATAAGAAAAACGGTAAAAGGTACGAGAAAAAAGAGTGCAAGTTTGACGAAAGCGCCGAAGGCCGCCACAGGAGTCACCTGCTAAGGCTCTACAGATTGGTAACACTTGTCCACAAATTATCAAAGACAAGCTCGGAAGATCTGGACAAGTATGAAATGGCCATGAGGGAATATAATGAGTTTGTGGAAGATTCGAAAGATGATCCGGATATTACCGAAGAAGATATTGCGGATTACAAGTATTTCATCTTCCTGCATGTCCCGGATATATCGGATATTCTGTATGATCTGAAAAAAGAATACTATGAGCTGTTTCCGGGCAGTTGCGAGCGTACCAGACAAAGAGATTTCGCTGAACTGAGAAATGCGGGCTTCGAAATCTATTACAGTCAGATATATCATTCGTATATTTTCATGTACGATAACCGTATCGATTAAATAAAAATGTGACAAGGGGTCGTGCCCTTGTCACATTTTCTTTGCTTATTTATTCTGTTTTTCTATCTCTTCAACCGCAGCTTCTACTGCCGCATTTACGGGCTCGTAATATGAACTTCCGGGGAATGTGTGGTAGAGCGATGTCTCGTTCCAGTAATCTTTGAAATACACATATCCGTTGGTCATCGAGATGGAATTGAAATTACCGAATGCAAGAATTGTTTTGCCGCTTCCGTCCGTATTCATAAAAGCAAGATATGCGCTGTCTCCGAATGTCTGATAATAGATATAACCTCTGTAGACGTTATAACTTTCTACCTTTTCATCCGTAAGGATCTCAATGTTTCCGTCTGAAAGTGAATATCTTCTGAGCTGGTACCCGTCTGCGGGAGCCATGTAGTAGATGTATCCGCCGTCGTAAATGGGATTCCAGATATTTCCCTCAAGTACAAGTGAAGATCTTCCCGTCTTGGTATCCAGAGCCATAAGGTTGTGGTTTTCAAGAACGTTGTTGTAATAGATAATGTCACCCACCGCACATGCAGGGTTTAAAGCAAAGTTTGCAACGGTCTCGGTGTTTTCACCGTTTGTGTCCATTCTGATCAGGTAAGGAGCGTTGTGGTCTTTATCCGCGGTTCCTTCCATGTAGACCCAGTCGCCTACAACCTGTGCTCTTACGACAACGTTTCTTGTCATCGTATAACCTCTCTTGCCGTCCACATGCATTCTGATGTAGGAGAGAGGAATTCTTACTCCTCCAAGGCCTGCGGCACCTGAACTTCCTGACTGGAAGTAGTAGATGAAATCGCCGGTTACGTTGATGGATGTTGCAACAGCGGTTGAAAGCTTTCTGCAGTCCGTTTCATCCGAGTTCATGACATATAAAGCGCCGCCGTCATAGGGATTGGAAAAATAGATCTTGCCGTCCGATTCACACACCAGACCGCCGTTATTGAGATTTCCCGCGAGATTTCCAATGGTTCCTTCCGGGTTCGGGGGAACCTTTTCGCCTCTTCTGGAAAAGATGGCTACAATAGCCAGTACCACGATCAGGGATACTATTACGGAGGAGGCGATTATAAGATTTTTCTTATCCTTAGCCTTCATTTTGGTCGCCATATTTTCTCCCTTCGAAATGCATAATTCTTTAAATTTATTTTACCCCCGCATAAGGGGGTAAATCAAGACTTGGAGCCCCTTCAAAACATTGTAAATTCCGCATTTTCGGAGTAAAATGTTTTAGTTAGTTATATCATCGGGATAAGTGTTTGGAGAATTACAAAAATGGATTTATCGGAAATCAGATTACAGCTTGATGAATGCGACAAAGAGCTGGTTAAACTCTACGAGAAAAGAATGAACCTTGCCGAGGAGGTTGCAAAGACCAAACTCGAATCCGGCAAGGCCGTTCTTGATAAGGACAGAGAGAAGGTTAAGCTCGCATCAGTCGCCTCAAGCGTCGAAAATAAAGAGTTCGAGGGCGGAGCAAAGGAGATGTTCAAGCTTCTTATGAGCATGAGCAGAAAGCTCCAGTACAAAAAGCTCCTTGAGAGCGGAAGGCATATAAACATTCCCTTTATTCCCGTGGGCGATATCAGAGAGGGTTCTCCCAGAGTCGTATTCCAGGGAGATGAGGGTGCTTATTCCCAGCTTGCCATGAAGAAGTTTTTCGGGGAAGATGTGGATTCGATTCATGTGCCCACATTCCGTGCCGCAATGTGTGCGATCTCCGAAGGAAGTGCCGATTATGCGGTTCTTCCCATCGAGAATTCCACAGCAGGAATCGTAAGCGAGATATACGACCTTCTTGCAGAGTATGAGAATTACATCGTAGGCGAGCAGGTTCTTAAGATCGAGCATTGCCTGATGGGCGTTAAGGGAGCAAAGATCGAAGACATCAAGACAGTCTTTTCACATCCCCAGTCCCTTATGCAGTCCGCAAGATACCTCGATGAGCGTGACTGGAAACAGATCTCAATGCCCAATAATGCATTTGCCGCAAATAAGGTGGCAAAAGAAGGAGATAAGAGTCAGGCTGCGATTGCAAGCGAGCTTGCAGCACAGGTTTACGGACTCGACATTCTCGAAAAGGGAGTCAATTCTGCGGAAAACAATTCGACCAGATTCATCATCATCACAGGTCAGAAGGTTTACAGGGAAAATGCGGGCAAGATAAGCATCTGCTTCGAAGTAACACATGAGAGCGGATCGCTTTACAACTGCCTCGGACATTTTATTTTTAACGGACTTAACATTACCAAGATCGAATCCCGTCCCATTGAAGGACGCACCTGGGAGTACAGATTCTTCCTTGACTTCGACGGAAATCTTTCCGATCCCAGCGTAAGATGCGCACTCACGGGTCTCAGGGAAGAAGCCAAGTATTTAAGAGTTCTGGGTAATTATTGATACACCCATCGGAGGGTATTATGGTACACACTTTTGCTGCCATAGATGTCGGAAGCTTTGAGCTCACAATGAAGATCTTCGAATACGGCGGGAAAAAGCCCATGAAGGAGATCGACTGCCTTGTTACGGGGCTTTCACTCGGTGCGGATACTTATGCAACGGGCAAGATCTCCCAGGAGAAGGTTGACGAGCTTTGCAGAGTACTTCAGCATTTCGCATCCGTAATGCGCTCATACAAGGTCGAAAGCTATAAGGCATACGGAACAAGTGCCATAAGAGAAACCGTAAACTCCGATATCCTCTTAGACCTGATTGAGACCAGAACCGGAATAAGGATCGATACCCTTTCCAATTCCGAGCAGAGATTCCTTGACTACAAGGCTATCGCAGGTGCGGGAGATATTTTCTACAACGCGATCCAGGGAAGTGCGGCAATCCTTGAT
>JAEEGJ010021273.1_pt1 | contig 13991 bp, 9 predicted proteins | sample 8958761 | NCBI WGS metagenome assembly JAEEGJ01 (sample SAMN16246546, study PRJNA631951) | gut metagenome | biome: gut microbiome; feature: rumen; material: RS-attached | host: Bos | place: Iran: Karaj | collected 2018-10 | reverse complement strand
TGACGATGGAGGCCGCGGTATATTGAGGAATCATGAAGCCGCTGTTGAGTCCCGGATTGGCCACCAGGTACTTGGGCAGGCCGCGCAGTCCGTGGATGAGCTGATATGTACGCCTCTCGGAGATGCTTGCCAGCTCCGACATAGCGATGCTCAGGGCGTCCATAGGGATGGCTATCGGTTCGCCGTGGAAATTGCCCGCCGAGATGACCATGTCATCGTCCGGGAAGATATTGGGATTGTCGGTCGCGGAGTTGATCTCGTTCTCGATGACCGACTCGACATACATTATGTTGTCCTTGACCGCTCCGTGGACCTGAGGTATGCAGCGGAAGCTGTAAGGATCCTGAACATGCTCCTTCGGACGGTTGATGAGTTCGCTTCCTTCGAGGATCTCCAGGAACCGCTTGCCGGTACTGATCTGTCCGCGGTGCGGACGGAGCTGGTGGGTGAGGGGGAGGAAAGGCTCGATTCGTCCGTCATACGCGTCGAGAGACATGGCGCCTATGCGGTCGGCCCACTTGGACAGGCGTATGCTCTTGAGCAGAGCCCAGACCGCGTGCGCGCTCATGAACTGAGTGCCGTTCAGCAAGGCGAGGCCTTCCTTTGACTGGAGCCGGATGGGCTCCCATCCCAGTTCCTTCCAGACTTCGGCCGAAGGCCGGACCTGTCCCTTGTACAAGACTTCGCCGAGGCCGATGAGCGGCAGGCTCAGATGCGCGAGGGGCGCGAGATCGCCGGATGCTCCCAGCGATCCCTGTTGGTACACGACCGGAAGGACGTCGTGGTTGAACATATCGATGAGCCTCTGGACCGTGATCAGCTGGGCACCGGAATGACCGTAAGCGAGACTCTGCGCCTTGAGGAACAGCATCAGCTTGACAATCTCCGGCCGTACGGTCTCGCCTGAGCCGCAGGCATGCGACATGACGAGGTTGTGCTGGAGTTGCGAGAGATCCTCCTGGGGGATGGTGACATTGTAGAGCGAGCCGAATCCGGTGGTGATGCCATAGAGCGGCCGGTCTATGTCTTCCATCTTTCTGTCCAGGTACTTGCGGCACTTGATGACCGCGTCCGTGGACTCGTGAGAGAGGGCGATCTTTTCTTTATTGTCCAGTATTTCCTTCATCCTCTCGAGGGAGAGGCGGGTCGATGAGATATAATGTGTCATTTGTTCAAAGCTTTCTTTATCAAGAGTTCATCTGCAGGGTGGGGAAGGGTGAGGCGCAGGCCGGGGGTGCGCGCCATCTCGCGCTCCGCCGCGAAGCGGGCGCCGTCGTTGCGCGCCCAGGAACGGCGCGCTATGCCGTTGTTGACGTCCCAGAACAGCATCTCGCGGATGTGGCGGGCGGAGTCTTCTGATCCGTCTATGACCATACCGAAGCCTCCGTTGATGACCTCGCCCCAGCCGACTCCGCCGCCATTGTGGATGGACACCCAGGTGGCTCCGCGGAAAGCGTCGCCGATGACGTTCTGGATGGCCATGTCGGCGGTGAACTGCGACCCGTCGTAGATGTTGGATGTCTCTCGGAAAGGCGAGTCGGTTCCGGACACGTCGTGATGGTCACGGCCGAGGACTATCGGCGCGGTGATCTCGCCGCTGCGGATGGCTTCGTTGAAGGCGAGCGCGATCTTCGTACGGCCTTCGCAGTCGGCGTAAAGGATGCGGGCCTGGGAGCCCACCACGAGGTGGTTCCGCCCCGCTTCCTCGATCCATCGGATATTGTCGCGCATCTGGCCGGCGATCTCCTCCGGAGCCGTGGCGGCCATATCCGTCAGGACCTTCACCGCCAGGGCGTCGGTCTTGGCGAGGTCCTCGGGATCCTCGCTCATGCATACCCAGCGGAAGGGCCCGAAACCGTAGTCGAAGTAGAGGGGACCCATGATGTCCTGCACGTATGAAGGATAGCGGAAGGATCCGTCGACATTGAGCACGTCGGCTCCGGCGCGTGAGCTTTCCAGCAGGAAGGCGTTGCCGTAGTCGAAGAAATACATCCCCTTGTCGGACAGGCGGTTGACTGCGGCGACGTGGCGGCGCAGCGAGGCCTGGACGGCCTCCTTGAAGCGCGCCGGCTCCTCCGCCATCATCCGCTTGGACTCCTCCAGGGAGTATCCGACGGGATAATAGCCTCCGGCCCAGGGATTGTGCAGGGATGTCTGGTCCGAGCCCAGGTCGACATGTATGCCTTCGTCGGCCAGCCGCTCCCAGAGATCGACTACGTTGCCGACATAGGCGAGCGAAACTGTTTCTTTGCCGGAGACTGCCTTGCGGATACGGGGGACAAGTTCGTCGAGACTGTCGTGGAGTTCGTCCACCCATCCCTGTTCGTAGCGCTTGCGAGCGGCCAGTGGATTGATCTCGGCGGTGACGCTTACCACTCCGGCGATGTTGCCGGCCTTGGGCTGGGCGCCGGACATGCCGCCGAGGCCTGCGGTCACGAAGAGCATCCCGCTGCGGTCGTCTCCGCTCAGTCCTTTTTTCCTCAGCTGCTTGCGCGCTGCATTCATCACCGTGATGGTTGTGCCGTGGACGATGCCCTGCGGGCCGATGTACATATAGGATCCGGCGGTCATCTGCCCATACTGCGAGACGCCGAGGGCGTTGAAACGCTCCCAGTCGTCGGGTTTGGAATAGTTGGGGATGACCATGCCGTTGGTGACTACCACGCGGGGGGCGTCCTTGTGCGAGGGGAAAAGACCCATCGGATGTCCGGAGTACATCGCCAGCGTCTGCTCGTCAGTCATCGTCGCCAGGTACTGCATCGTCAGACGGTACTGTGCCCAGTTCTGGAAGATGGCTCCGTTGCCTCCGTAGATGATGAGTTCGTGCGGATGCTGTGCCACCCTCGGGTCGAGGTTGTTCTGGATCATCGCCATGATGGCCGCCGCCTGACGGCTCTTGGCGGGATACTCGTCGACAGGACGGGCGTACATGTCGTATGTCGGGCGGAAGCGGTACATATAGATGCGGCCGTAGAGACGCAACTCTTCGGCGAACTCCTCCGCCAGGACGGCATGGTGCCGCTCCGGGAAATACCGGAGGGCATTCCTGACCGCCAGGACTTTCTGGTCCTCGGTCAGGATGTCCTTGCGCTTGGGCGCATGGTTGACTGACGTGTCATATGGCCTGGCCTCCGGCAGTTCCGCCGGGATGCCGGCCAGGATATCTTCCTGGAATGCGTTCATCATAGATCGATATTGGCGTTGACGGCTTTGAGGACTTCAGTCTGCAGGGCTTCCGCTTCGGTGACGATCTCAGCGGCGCGGGCGAGCAGCGGAGCGGCTGCGGACTTGTCCGCCAGCCCCGAAGCGTTGATGCGGACGTTGAGCTCCGCTCCGCGGATGGCGGCTACTGCGGCCAGCGCCGCCACGCCGGCATCCGATGCCGAAGCGGGATTGCCCTTGAGGGCCATCTCCAGCGCGAGAGGCAGGGCCTTGAGCGAGGCTTCCATCGTCTTCAGCGGTACGCTGGCGGCGTAAAGGGTAGCCTCTTCCATCGCCGCGGCGCGCGCGGCCTTCTCTTCGGGCGTGCCTTTCGGCATGCCCAGGGCGTCCATTATGCGGTTGAAGGCGGCGGTGTCTTCGTCCACCAGCGCCGTCAGTTCATCCATTATCTTCCATCCCTGTTCCGCCACGTCGGAGAACTCCTTCCAGCGCTCGTCCCATCCGCGCTTGTGCGCGGAGAGATTGGCGACCATCGTCGCCAGGGCCGCGCCGAATGCGCCCATGGCCGCAGACACGGACCCGCCTCCGGGGGCGGGGGACTCCGAAGCGGTCTCGCGTGCGAAATCCTTGACGCTCATCCTCACCAGCCGCTCTGCAGCGGCCGTTTCCGCTTCGTCCTCCATCAGGTATTCTATGACTTTCTCCTTGGGGTCGAAAGGCTTCAGGTCATCGAGGGACATCGACCTGACGGCCATCCTGACCGTCTCTTCCTCGGAAATGCCCAGTGAGCGCTGCTGGCGCTCCAGGTAATAACGTCCGGCCTCGACCAGCACTTTCTTCGGCACAAGGCCTACTATCTCCGTTCCGGTCACGCGGAGCCCGCGCGCCGCTGCGGCTCTGCTGACCTCCTCGAAAGCTTTGTGAAGAGGAGTCGCCTCAATATCCGTGATGTTCATTGACACCTGCGCGATGCCGTATTCGTCTATGTACCAGCCGATGGCCTTGCAGCCCTTCAGCGTGCCGGGTATCCAGATCTGGTTGCCGTCCTCATCCTTGAGAAGCTTGCCGGTAAGCGATCCGCCTTCGCGGGCCTTGCGGCCTTTCTCGCGGACGTCGAATGCAACGGCCATGGCCCTGCGGGTGGAAGTGGTGTTGAGGTTGAAGTTGACCGCGATCAGGAAATTGCGTGCTCCGACATTGGATGCGCCGGCGCGGGCTACGACATCGTCGTAATCGCCGCCGAAGTCGGGCTTCCTATCGGGATCGGCCAGTTTCTCGGGCAATGCCTCGTATTCGCCGGCACGGCATACCGCGAGGTTCTTCCTCTCCGGCTTGAAGGCCGCCGCTTCATAGCAGTAGCAAGGAATTCCGAGCTCCGAGTACATCCTCTCGGCGAGCTTCCGCGCCAGGACGGCGCATTCCTCCAGCGTGATCCCCGAAACCGGGATCAAAGGGAGGACGTCCGTCGAACCGGAGCGCGGATGGGCTCCATGATGCTTGCGCATGTCAATCAGTTCCAGGGCTTTCTGAGAGCCCCTGAAAGCCGCTTCAACCACGGGGGCGGGCTCTCCGACGAAAGTCACCACGGTGCGGTTGGTAGCCTGTCCCGGATCGACGTTGAGGACCTTTACGCCTTCCACGGAGGCGATGGCCTCCACGATGCGGTCGATGACCGACCTGTCGCGTCCCTCGCTGTAGTTGGGAACGCACTCTATTATCTGCTTCATAGCTCTTGCCTATTTTGTCTCCTCCGTCTCGAACTTGATGCGGAGATTCTTTATCATATCGTCTATCATCGCGTCCATGTCGTAGGAGTGGGACCATCCCCATTCCTTGCGTGCGCAGATGTCGTCCATCCTGTCCGGCCAGGAATCGGCGATGGCCTGACGGACGGGATCGACCTGGTAGCGGACCTTGAGTGAAGGGATGCGCTTGCGGATGGCCGCGAAGAGTTCTTCGGGCTCGAAGCTCATCGCCGCAATGTTGAAGGAATTGCGGTGCTTGAGGTACTGCGGCTTCGCGCGCATGATGTCCACCGCGGCCTGAAGGGCATCGGGCATGTACATCATGTCCATGTAGGTGCCGGGTGCGATGGGGCAGATGAACTCTTCGCCCTTAACGGCCGCGTAGAACACTTCGACGGCGTAGTCGGTAGTGCCTCCTCCCGGAGGGGTGGTGTAGGAGATGAGCCCCGGGAAACGTACGGAACGGGTATCCACCCCGTATTTGGTGTAATAGTAGTCGCTGAGGAGCTCCGTAGCCACCTTGGTCACTCCGTACATCGAGGTCGGCCGCTGGATGGTATCCTGCGGGGTATTGTCGTGCGGGGTGCTGGGGCCGAACGATCCGATGGAACTCGGCGTGAACACGGCGCAATGCTTCTCGCGCGCAATCTCCAGGATGTTGATGAGTCCGTTCATCTGGATGTCCCACGCCAGGAGCGGTTTGCGCTCCGCCGTTGCGGAGAGCAGGGCGGCGAGGTTGTAGATGGTGTCGATGTCGTATTTGTCGACGATGTCGGCGATCTGCTGGGCCTTGCAGACGTTCGCCTCCTCGGCAGGACCGCTGGTCAGGAGCTTGCCCTTGGGCTCGGCTCCGGGTATGTATCCGGCTACGGTCACGCCTCCCGGCAGATCCCGCCTAAGTTTCATTGTAAGCTCGGATCCAATCTGTCCGGTGGATCCGATGACAAGGATATTCTTCATTATGTGGTTACTCTAAAAGCGTTGCAAATTTACTTTGAATTATCGAAAAAGTCTTAATTTTGTAAGAGATATTTGCAACGATTTAAAAAATTCTAATATGTACGGCAATTTCAAGAAATTCCTCAGCGACGAACTCGCCTCGATCGAGGCGGCGGGACTCTACAAGCACGAACGCAACATAGCTTCCGCCCAGTCCGCGGAGATTACCCTCGAGGACGGTTCCAAGGCGCTTAACTTCTGCGCCAACAATTATCTCGGCCTGGCCGACAATCCCCGTCTGATCGAGGCCGCGAAGAAGATGATGGACATCCGCGGATACGGCATGTCGTCCGTCCGCTTCATCTGCGGCACGCAGGATATTCACAAGAAACTTGAGAAGGCCGTATCGGAGTATTTCCATACCGAGGACACCATCCTGTACGCATCCTGCTTCGATGCGAACGGGGGAGTGTTCGAACCCCTGTTCAACGCAGAGGACGCCATCATCTCCGATTCGCTGAACCACGCTTCCATCATCGACGGAGTCCGCCTCTGCAAGGCAGTCCGCTACAGATATGCCAATGCAGACATGGATGACCTTGAGAACTGTCTCAAGCAGGCCCAGGTCCAGCGCCACCGCATCATCGTTACCGACGGCGTGTTCTCGATGGACGGCAATGTCGCTCCTATGGACAAGATCTGTGACCTGGCGGAGAAGTACGACGCTCTGGTGATGGTCGATGAGAGCCACTCCGCCGGAGTGGTCGGACCTACCGGCCGCGGCGTCGCCGAGCAGTTCGGCTGCTACGGCCGCATCGACATCCACACCGGCACGCTCGGAAAGGCCTTCGGCGGCGCCGTCGGCGGCTTTACCACCGGTCGCAAGGAAATCATTGACATGCTCCGCCAGCGCTCCCGTCCTTACCTCTTCTCCAACTCGCTGCCGCCTATGATCGTCGCGGCCGCCCTGGAGACCTTCAGCATCCTCGCCGAGAACGACGACCTGCACACCAAGCTGCAGGCCAACGTGGATTATTTCCGTGACAAGATGATAGCTGCGGGCTTCGATATCAAGCCCACCCAGTCGGCTATCTGCGCCGTGATGCTGTATGACGCTCCGCTGTCCCAGAAGTTCGCCGCCAGGATGGCTGAGGAGGGGATATTCGTCACCGGCTTCTACTACCCGGTGGTTCCGAAGGGCCAGGCCCGCATCCGCGTGCAGCTCTCCGCTGCGCACGAGCGCGCCCATCTCGACCGTGCCGTAGCCGCCTTCGTCAAGGTCGGCCGCGACCTCGGCGTCATCGGCTAGCTTCCAGTCATGTGTCTTGCCTTTATGCGTTCTTACGATGAGTGATCTGAATGAGGATGGTTCCAAGGATGCCTGAGCAGAGGGATCCGAGCAGGACGGCGATCTTTCCGGCGTCGCGCATCTGCATCATAATGTCCGCGGGCTGATCCGCAAAGGACAGTGTATCCACGAAAATGGACATCGTGAAACCGATGCCGCCCAGACAGGCGACCGCGAAGAGCATCTTCCAGGTCGCCTTTGCCGGCATTTCGCCGACCTTGCATTTGATCGCAAGCCAGCTGGCGAGAGTGATGCCTATGGGCTTTCCGAGGAGGAGTCCGAGGAAAACTCCCATGCCTGCGCCTCCCAGTACGGGGTCGATGTGGAATACGTTGAAGTATGACGGGTCCGTTATCTCCACACCGGCGTTGGCCAGTGCGAAGATGGGCATGATCAGGAAGTTGACCCAGGGCGAGAGGGCGTGCTCCACGCGATAGCTCATGTCCATGGAGCCGCTGCAGATCTTGCGGAGCTCCCGTATGTAGTGGCGCTGCGGTCCGTTGGGGAAAGCCTTGGTCTCGATGTGCTTGTCCCATCCGTCCATCCTCGCGATGTACATAGCGCGCTTATGGAAGAAGTAAGCTTTGTTGTAACGCGGCTTGACCGGGATGAGGAAGGCCATCACCACGCCGGACATCGTGGCGTGGATGCCGGAATAGTAGAACAGCACCCAGACCAGCACTGCGAAGAACAGATATGGCAGCATGCGTTTCTCTCCCAGCCACCTGAGTATCAAAGTGCAGATGATCAGGCCGAACGCGATGGCAAGCAGGCCGAGATTGATGGCTCCTCCGTAGAAGATCGCCACTACAAGGATGGCTATAAGGTCGTCGGCGATCGCCAGGGCTGTCAGGAATACTTTCAAAGATATCGGGACTTTGTCTCCCAGTACGGACATGATGCACACCGCGAACGCGATGTCGGTAGCTGTGGGGATACCCCATCCTGAGGCGGCGGCCGTTCCGTGGTTCACGAGGGTGAAGATGAGGGCGGGTACCAGTACTCCGCCGAATGCGGCGATGACGGGCAGCAATGCTTTCTTCATTGAGGAAAGCTCGCCGTCGGCTATCTCACGCTTGATCTCCAGACCGACCGTGAAGAAGAAGAACACCATCAGGATGTCGTTGATGAACTTTTCGATGGTCATGTCCCTCGGGAAGAGGAAGTCGATCTGTCCGTCGGGGCTGGCGAAATGCACCTGGACGGCCGTTTCGAGAAAGTCCTTGTACAATGTTTTCGTCGCAGGCAGGTTGGCCAGCAACATCGCTACGATAACGCAGATTAAAAGCAACACTCCTTGGAACCAAGGCGCATTCGACAGTTTCCTGGTCGAATCCCCGAACTTTCGGATGGTCTTGTTCCAGGTAAAGATCGGTATTAGTCTCATGCTGCAAATTTAGTAAAAAAACCGTATCTTTGGATGACTAATAACCGACTATATGGTCAAGAAACAAATTATGATCGAATACGAGGAGTTTGTCTCCGTCGAGGAAATGTCCGCGTCGGACCGCGATTTATGCCGTGCGGCGGTCGAGGCCTTGGACGGATCCTATGCTCCGTATTCGCATTTCCACGTCGGAGCGGCCGTGCGCCTGTCGGACGGGACCATCGTGAGGGGAGCCAACCAGGAGAATGCCGCATATCCTTCCGGCATATGTGCAGAGCGCACGGCTATGTTCGCCGCCGGCGCCAATTATCCTGACAAGGATATGGAGAGCATCGCCGTCGTCGCGCGCCAGGACGGCAGGATCTGTTCCGATCCGGCCGCGCCCTGCGGCGCCTGCCGCCAGGTCATGGCGCAGTATCAGACCAAGTCGGGCAAACCTTTGTCCGTCATCCTGGTAGGTGCGAGCCGTATAATGAAATTCGCGCGGGTGGACGACATCCTCCCACTGATCTTCGACAATATCTAGATAACTCCAGAACCGATCATTTCTCCGCCTTCGCCGTACCACACGGCGAACTGTCCGGGCGTGATTCCGCGCTGCGGCGCATCGAACAGCATATAGAGTCCGTTCTCACGCATCAGGACGAAGGCGTCCTGCAGAGGCTGGCGGTAGCGGATGCGCACGCGGTAGCGGCGGATGTCGCCGGGCTGCATCTTCAGGTCCGGACGTATCCAGTGGATTTCGTCGGGAGCCACCCGCAGGCAGATGCGTGACAGGCCTTTGTGCTTGTGACCTTCGCCGACGTAGATGATGTTGCGTTCGATGTCCGTGCCGATGACGAAGATGGAATCCTTGTGTCCGCCGATGTTGAGACCCTTGCGCTGGCCGATAGTGTAGAACTGGGCTCCTTCATGCCGCCCTGCTACCTTGCCGTATGGATTGGCCTTGTAACGCGTTTTCTTGACGTGATGCTTGCCGGAGCGGTAAACTTCCGTCTCGAAACTCAAGGCGTCGTACCGGACCGGCTGCGAGAGTCTGAGAAGGGTGGCGTCGTCCATAGCTTCCAGGGCAGCCGTCGAGTATTCGTTCCTTGCAGAACCGGAAGGTGATGCCTTGTCCTCTGATATGTAGTCCGTTATGAGCATAGGCTCGGCGGAAGGGTCCTTGAGGAGAGAAGCCACGGTATCCTTGATGAAACGGTATTGGGGATTGTCGTCGTAGTAAGCGTCGAATACCTCCACGACGTCTCCCTCGACGGATTTGAGCTTCTGCTGGAGGAAGACCGGCAGGTCGACCTTGCCCACGAAGCAGATTCCCTGCGAGTCCTTCTTGTCCGCGGAAGGCAGGTCCGCCTCGGCAGCCAGACGCCGGACTTCCGGCTTGCATAGGTCCCCGATGGGGAACATGGCCTTGGCAAGCTGGTCCTGTGACAGCTGGCAGAGGAAGTAGCTCTGGTCCTTGCCGGGATCGACTCCCTCGAGTATGCGGTATATAGGACCGTCGGGCCCGCTGATCGTCTCCTTGCGGCAATAGTGGCCCGTGGCCACCATGTCCGCACCGAGCCGCTGCGCGGCCTTCATGAAAGCGTCGAATTTGATCTCGCGGTTGCACAGCACGTCGGGATTGGGCGTGCGTCCCTTGGAATACTCGTCGAACATGTAATCGACCACCCTCTGCCGATATTCCTTGCTCAAGTCCACGAAATAGAAAGGGATGCCGATCTTCCTGGCGACCATTTCGGCCACGAAACGGTCTTCCTCCCATTCGCAGTCGCCGTGCAGCGTACCCTCGGTGTCGTGCCAGTTCTGCATGAACATGGCAAATACGTCGTAACCCTGCCGCTTGAGCAGCAGGGCGGCGACGCTGGAGTCCACTCCACCGGAGAGTCCGACGCAGACTTTCATATCAGAAAAGCTTTCCGGCCCATTTTTCGGAGAGGAGCTTCGCCGCATCCTCCACTTCGTTGTCGCTGAGTGGCTTGCGCTTCGCGGCAGCATCGGCTTTGCGCTCCGTCGTGAACTGCTCCTTGAGCAGGGCGAACTGGCGCTTGGTGTCGAGAGTAAACTCTCCGTTTTCGATCCAGGCGAAATATGAAGGCTCGCTCTCCCATACCTCGCGCGCGGTCTTGCCTTTGTGCTTGCCGAAGCTGATGGTGGGCTCGCCGTTGTCGTTCAGGTACAGGCGGCCCGCGAAGTCCACGCTGCGGGCGCGGGCGCCTATCCTGGCCAATGCATCCACGTCATTCTTGAGTGATTCCTGCTGGAACTCGGTCGGTTCCTTGTAACGGTCCAACTGGGCCTTGAGCACTTCGTAAGTGGCGAGAGTATCAGCTTCTGCAGTATGGGCGTTCTCGAAGTCCCTGCCTCCGCAGTAGAAGCGGTAGGCGGCCCTGAGGTTGCGGGGCTCCATCACATGGAAGATGTTCTGAACGTCAACCATCCTGGGGGAGTGCAGGTCGACTTTGAGGTCCTTGCCTGCCAGTGCGGCGCGCTCGAATTCTTCAGCAAGCATGGGGAGGTCGAACTTCTGGGAGTTGAATCCCGCCAGGTCGCTGCCTTCGATCCAGGAGGCGATTTCTTCCGCCAGTTCGTAGAATGTGGGGCAGTCAACGAGCATGTCGTCGGTAACGCCGTTCACCGCGGACGCTGCCGGCTCGATGGGACGCTGGCGCTGGGCCACGTAGTCCCAAGGCTTTATCTTCCAGGTTTTTATGCGATCTTCTCCGCCGGGAAACACTTTTACGAAGCTGAGCTCTATGATGGAGGTTACGGCAATATCCAGCCCCGTACTCTCTATGTCGAAGAAGAGGAGGGGCCTCTGAAGATTGAGTTCCATATTTTTACGACATCATTATGGGCATCAGGATGCCGCAGATCTTTTCGGTGGAGGCCTCTTCCTCCGAAGGGATGATGAGGGCGGCGCGGCGGGCGTCCATGAATTTCATGACCAGCGTCTCGCAGCTCATGTTGCTGAGGATTTCCACGAGGAATGAGGACTTGAAGCCGATTGCAAGTTCGTCTCCGGAGTAGTCGCACTCGATTTTTTCGTAGGCGGCAAGGGCGAAGCCGAGGTCCTGGGCAGTGATTTCCAGCTGGCCGGGGGCGAGGTTGAACTTGACGTGGTTGGATGCCTTGTTGGCGCAGACGGATACGCGGCGGACGGTATTCAGCAGCTGCACGCGGTCTATGCGGAGGACGTTGGAATTGTTCTGCGGGATGACGTCGCGGTACTTGGGGTACTTGCCCACGATGAGGCGGCATACCATAAGGGTACTGCCGTAGGTGAACACGACATTTGCGCCGTCGAAGCGTGCCTGGACGTCGCCCTCTCCGCGGTCGAGCAGCGAACGGAGCACTGCGGCCGGCTTCTTGTGGAGGATGAACGACGACGGCTGCACGGCCTGCACGTCCGTGGTGGTGTAGCAGATCAGCTTGTGGGAGTCGGACGCCACGAGGGTGGTGGACTCGGTGTCGATATCGAAGAAGATGCCGTTCATGTTGGGGCGCATCTCGTCGTCTGCGGTGGCGTAGATAGTGCCGCCGATGCCGTCGGCAAGGGTCTGCGCGGGGAAGACGACGGTCTCTGCGTCATCGCCTACGGTCTTGATCTCCGGGTAGTCGCCGGCAGGGAAGTAGGGCAGGGACGAGTTGCCGTTGTTCCAGATGCACTCGAAGGAACCTTCGCCTTTGGTCTGTATCTTGACGGGCTGGTCGGGGAGGGCCTTGAGCAGGTCGATGATCTGCCTGGCCGGGACCGCCATGCTGCCGCTGTCGGTGCTGTCGACGGGGACGCTGGTGCGCAGCGTGAGCTCCTGGTCCGAGGCGGTGATGGTAAGGGTGCCGTCGCCGAGGACGAAGAGGAAATTTTCCAGGATGGGGAGGGATGTCTTGGCGGGAATGGCCTTGGAGACATTCATTACGCCCTTGAGAAGCTCTGCGCTTGATACTGTGAATTCCATATATCTGTTCTTATGTAGTTATCCTCGCAAAAATAGTAAATATTCCTCACATTTGGCACACCTTTTGACTTTTTAACGTTCCGGAAAAAACAAAACCTGAATGATATGGCAAAAAATTTAATCACTGTCGTCGCTTCGGTGCTCCTGAGCGGCCTTACGGCCTATGGCATCGTCAAGGCGGCCACACCTCAGCAGTCCGGCACTATCGTCTATTCGCAAGAGGGTTCGTCCCCCCGCACTGTCAATTTGTCACAGTCCGACTATCCCGATTTCACATATGCCGCAGAAACGGCTGTAGAGGCCGTAGTATATGTAAAGGTCACGGTCAAATACCAGCAGCAGTATATGATCGACCCGTTCTTCCGTTTCTTCTTCGGTGACGAGGGCCAGCCCCAGTCCCGCGAGCAGGAGCGTCAGGGAAGCGGCAGCGGCGTCATCATCCGCCCCGACGGTTACATAGTGACCAACAACCACGTTGTGCAGAACGCCACCAAGATAGAGGTCACGCTCAACAACAACAAGACCTATGAGGCCACCGTCATCGGCACCGACCCCGCCACCGACGTCGCCCTCATCAAGATCGACGCGGAAGGCCTTCCCGTCCTCAATTTCGCAGACTCCGACAAGCTCCGCCTCGGCGAGTGGGTGCTGGCGATCGGCTCTCCCCTCGGAGAGGAACTCCGTTCCACCATCACCGCCGGCATCGTGAGCGCCAAGGGCCGTTCGATGCCCAATTACAACGGAGAATTCAAGATTGAATCCTTCATCCAGACCGACGCCGCAGTCAACCCCGGCAACTCCGGAGGCGCCCTGGTCAACAAGGCCGGCGAGCTCGTCGGTATCAATACCGCAATCATCTCCACCACAGGCTCTTACGCTGGTTATTCCTTCGCCGTTCCTTCCAACATCGTCAGCAAGATAGTGAGCGACCTGCTCGACTTTGGCTCCGTCAAGAGGGCCCGCCTCGGCGTCACCATGTCGCCCGTCACCGACAAGGTCGCCAAGGACAACAAGCTCGCCACCCTCGATGGCGTGTATGTCAATGAGGTCACCAAGGGCGGCGCCGCCGACAAGGCCGGCCTCCGCAAGGGCGACGTCATCATCAAGGTGGATTCCACCCTCATCAAGACTCCTTCCGACCTCCAGGTCGCCGTCAACAGATTCCACCCCGGAGACAACGCATCCCTCACCATAGTCCGTGACGCACGCGTCCAGGATCTTACCGTCCAGTTCCAGGGCACTGCCGAGGCCACCGGCACGGTTACCGAAGACGGCAGCATCGCCTTCTACGGCGCCCGCATCGGCGAAACCGCCCGCGGCGTGGAAATCCTCTCCGCCGGCAACGGCAAGCTCGCCCAGGCAGGCGGCGAGGACGGCTTCGTCATCAAGTTCGTCAACGACCAGAAGGTCAACAAGCCTCAGGATGTCATCGACATAGCAAAGAAAGCCCG
>JAEEGJ010021270.1_pt1 | contig 13992 bp, 9 predicted proteins | sample 8958761 | NCBI WGS metagenome assembly JAEEGJ01 (sample SAMN16246546, study PRJNA631951) | gut metagenome | biome: gut microbiome; feature: rumen; material: RS-attached | host: Bos | place: Iran: Karaj | collected 2018-10 | reverse complement strand
CAAGAATCCATCGCTTTTTTTCAAGGAATTCTCAGAATCTACATCAGTATTCTTTAAATCAACAAGGAGAAAAATTAGCGAAAAGCAGACGAAATGCCCTCTTTGCAAAACTGGAGACTTGCTAAAAGTTGAACATGAGGGTAAAACTTTTGTGGGGTGCTCTAATTTTCCTCGGTGTCGGTATGCGCAAAGAGACGTGACTATTTTGTCAAGTCCTAAAATATGTCCTGATTGTGGCGGATTCCTTGTAAAACGGAAAGGCTATAATGGATATAATTTTATTGGATGTTCTAATTATCCTGCTTGCGGATATAAGGAAAAAATGTTTTGGAAATAGGGTAAGTAATGGATGTGGATTTTCTTCATCTGTTTTATTGAGTTTTTTGATAAAAGTAGGTTCGTCTTTTTTAGCTGTTATGTCTTGATTGTTGATGGATAGATGAAGTATAATATGGAAGATTAGGCAGAGCAGGTACTATGAATGCTCTTGTTCTGGCTGAATGATGAAAAATTGTTGATTTTGTCATTAAAGTGTCAAGATTTTTGCGTATATTTCCTCATGAATATGCATAGTGTTTTTAATGTAATTCCTAACGATTTTTTTACGATTCTCGGTAGTGGGAACCGTAATCAAGCTGTTTATTCGGAATTGTTGTTGAAAATCTATAAGCTCTTTGATGACGAAATTTCATATAGAATTCTTCGAGATATTGTTCGTGATACGATAGCCGCTTACTTGTTGGAAAATCATATTGAAATACAGGGCGAAGATGCGACTGAATTGGGGTTGGAACCTGACTGGAATGCTAAGGCGAATTTTATTATTAGACGTTTTGTGAGTGTTGGTTGGCTAGAAGAAGAAACAGACGATTCAACACTTGAAAAGATGATTGTTATGCCTGATAACGGGATTGCCTTGGCTCAGTTTATTGAAAATCTAAAGAATCCTGTTCGCTCAGAATTTTCTGTTTCCATTTATAACATTTTCAATACCTTAGAACATTGGGCGCAAGGGGAACAGAATCCTTATAAGCTGATTCTAACACCAGTGTATGATGAAGCTCGTAAACTTTCTTCTGCTCTAAAGAAACTTGCCACTTCTATCAAAAAGATCATTGAGGGAATGCTCCGAGAAGGTTCTTTGGTCAGTTTAACAGAAAATATCATCAAGTATTGCGATGGAGACTTTATTAGAGAGTATTCGCGTCTTGTTCAGCAACAAAACATCCATCTATATCGTGAAAAGATATCTAGGCGATTAGAAGAATTCAAAGGAATCGGATATTTTGGTGCCCTTACGCAAAGTGTTATGGATGAAGAAGGCTGTTCCAGAAACGCTGCGGAAGATAAAGTTATAAGGATGCTGGATAGTACCAGACGTTTTCTCCATGATGACTACAACAAGATTATGAAACGCATTAAGGATCAAATTAATGCGTATATAAAAATTGCGGTGGCACGTGAGCGGATTCTTCGAAATAAAGGCAAAGATAATCGTGGGAATGTTGAAGAAACAGTCCGTTATTTGGTTCAGAATCTTGATGATGATAAGTTGAATAAAATTGACGATGAAATTCAATATCTTTTCCACATTCATGATTACGAATTTGTGGACAAAACTTCTCTCCAATATCCGCATAAGAACCAGAGTATTCAATCGAATATTGAGGCTGATGTTGTTGAGATGAGTGCTGAGGAACGAGAACGTCAAAAACAGCAGCTGCAGAAAGAATCGTACAATCCGTATTCCAAGGAACTGATGAAAAAATTTTTAGACACTCAATCAACTAATGGAAAGATTGACAGCTTAAATCTTAGCTTGAACGAGAAAAAGGATGTTTTAGCTTCTATGGCTGCTGTGACATACGCTCGCGAAAATGGATACTTGATAGAAGTTGACGAAGATTTTGTTGAATCGAATGAATTTAAGATTCGGCATTGGAGGGCAAAGAAAGATGTCAACAATTAATGAAATGTGGGATGATCTCACTTCTTCTGAACAGTTGGTGTTTAAAAAATGTTGCCGCCGGCTTTTGAAAGAAACCTTTATCGTTCGTGACATAGATGATGATAATCGCAAGATGTTCTTCTTTGTTAAATCAAACGAAGGGCTTTTTTCGGATTATTTGAATTTGATGGGTTTTGATATTGTAGTGAAGGACAATGGGGTTGTGATGCTCCAAAATACCAGCTCCGATGTTGTTGTATCTAAGCAGAGGTTCAATAAATTCCAGAGTATCATTCTTTGTTGCTTGTGGACCTTATATATGGATAAAATTCAATCAGGCTCCTTATCTAAGCAAATCACGACGACTTTCCCAGAATTGAATGCTGAATTGGAAAAGTTTGAATTCAAGGGCGCTTTTGACGTTAAAAGTAATCTAAAAACTGCGTTACAACTTTTTGCAAGATACAACCTAATCTTTGTCAATTGGAATGCGCCTGATAATGAACGCTTGATTGTTCTTTATCCGTCTATTCAATTTGCTTTAGATGAATCTGAATTTGCCACGTTTGTTACGAGTGTGCGAGAAAGAATGATGAATGTAGGCCCTCAAAGCGAGGATGTTGCCGATGATAACTTTGATGCAGAAGAAGAGGAGGAATAATAATGGAATTCCGTAAAACCGCAAAGAAACTTCTGCTGTTAAACTGGTCTTGCTTCCAGAATGTTTGTATTGAATTGGGTAGTTCCACCCTATTTACTGGCGTTAACGGCACTGGAAAGACCACAATACTCGACGCAATGTCTTATTTGCTGTTTGCCAATACGCAGTTCAATCGTGCTGCAGACGATAAAGAAAGAACGGTAAATGCTTACATTCATGGTGACCGCAAGACAAACGGTTCCGACAGATACCTTCGAAAAGATGCCGTAGTCAGTTATATTGTAATGGAATTTAATTCCCCAACAGAAGGCGATTTTGTTGTTGGCGTGAACATAGAATCTCGTTTCGCGCAGGATTCTGCGGAGTCTAAATGGTTTATCTTCCAAAATGCAAAAATTGAGGATTTTAATTTTAGGTCTATTGAAAGTGGAAAGTTAAGTGTTGTCAGCGGAAGAAATCTCACTAGAAAGGGTGTTCCTGTAAAAGCTTCAGAAATGTTGGGACGTGATAAAGCAAAACCTCAGATTGCGAGAGCTTTGGGGCTTCGCGTAAATGATGGCGAATTTAAAAAATATGTTGAAAAAATTTTAAAGATGATGGCTTTTAAGCCAGAAAAAAATGTTGAAAAGTTTGTGAAGGATTCTGTACTTGTGCAGAATGACGTGAATTCTTTACAATCTTTGAGAGAACAGAAAAATCATTATAGTGAAGCTGTTCAAATGTTGGAGAATAACCAAAAGCGTAAGGAACTTTTGGAAAAAATTGAAACAGCAACATTTGCTTACGAAAAACAGTTGAAATATATGAAGATTCGTAAGATGATGTATAGTTATCAGTTTCTTCAAAAAGACAAACAGGATTTGGAACAATGCGAGATTCGTTCTAAAGTGCTGGAACTTGAACAAGGAAAACTGAATGATCAAAAGGGGAAAGTAGAAACTGAACTTGGCAATGCTCGTGAAAACCTTAATAAAGTTAGGGATACTAATCGAACGCTCAGTGATGCGATTGATAACAAGAATGATGAGTTGAAAAAGTGCAAAGAAGATATTAAGGCTTGCGAATCTGCTATTGCTAATTTGAAAAATCTCCAAATTGCGATAACGCAATTGATTCCTCAGATTGAAAATGATGTTCAGGTTTCTAGAGAATCTCAGGAAGTTCTTAGGAATCTAGCAGAGTTGGGGATTGATCCTTTTGAAAAACAGACCCGTTTTATTGAATTTGGGGATCAAATCAAAGCTGCTTGTGAACAATATTCGGCTGATAAAGTTCGTTTAGAAGACAAGAAGAAAGAATGTATTAATGCCCTGTCTGATATTGAAAAAGATATCAAAGATTTGCAGTCTAAGAAAATCATTTTCCCGCGAGATGCCGAAAATGCCAAAAAAACAATTCAAGATGAATTTGAAAGTCGTTCCATAAAGTCAGAAGTGCGCTTCATTGCTGAATTGGTGGAAGAAATAAAGGATGAAAGCTGGCGTAGGGCTATAGAAACTTTCCTTGGTCGTAAACGTTATTACCTAATTGTTGATGACGAATATTGTGATGTCGCCTTAAGAATTTTGAAGGATAAAAAGCTCACTAACGCAAATATCGTTTTGTCTGACAAAATTCCCGATAGCGATATTGAAAAGGATTCTGCCGCAGAAATTTTGGAAATCAAAAACAAGGCTGCGCGTAAGTATGCCAATTATTTGCTGAATGGAATTCATCTTTGCGATACCATCGAAGAACTTCATGATCATCCGAAGGGAGGCTTAATGAAGGATGGCATGCTGACCAAGAGCTATGCTGCTACGATGATGAAAATCAATGACGTTGTCCCCTGTTTGGGCAAAAATGTCGTTGAGTTGCAGTTGAAATTGAAGGAGAGGGAAAAGGAACTGACCTCTGCAAACCTGCAAAGACTTATTGACCAAATAAATGTATTTAGTGATTTGTTGCGCTTGTGTGACAATATTGAATGGGATCCAGCAGAATATGATTTTGAGTCTGTAGAAAAAGTCCCACAGCTGAAAAGGCTGCTTGGAAAGATTGCGAATGATATTGAAGATCTTAAGAAAAGTCCTGAGATGCTTCGCGCTATTCAAGAAATTCAGATGGCGACCGATAAGGTCGATAATCTACAAAATGAATTTTCACGTATTGATAGAGAATTAGGGAAGAATGAAACTTCTCAAAATGCAAATAATCAGTCCATTGCAACTTTGACTCAGAGTATTGAAACTCGAATGACTGATTATCAGGGGTTGCTCCAAGCAAATCTTGAACTTGAAAAGGAAATGCTTGATTTATATAATCAGATGACAAGACAACAAAACAATGTAATCGTCATTGCTGAAAAGACGATAAAAAATGCATTGTCCGACTTGAAAGACAAAGAAAAATCTCTTGAAGACATTCAACTTGAATACAATAGACTTGCCGGAAAGGATTTGAACGAACGCGGCGTAGCCTATATTCCGTTCTACCGAGAAGAGTATCGCGACATTGCCAATGCAAAACTTGATGAAGCGAAGAATAAATTGGAAGTTGCCTCTACAAAGCTTCGCAATGCATTCCTTCACGATTTCATTGCGGAACTGAAAGAAAATATTGAAAAGGCTAAGGAGGAAATTGATGTCATTAATAGGGAGTTGAAAAAAATTCCTTTTGGCATTGACTTCTACCAATTCAAAATGGAAGAAAGGACAGATCGAAAGATTTTCTTTGATATTTGCAACAATTTAGAGAGTTATATCAACGATCCAGACTTTTTCAATCCGCAGAAGGTTTCTCAAGAAAAGTTTAATGCGGATGTGCAAAAATTTCTAAATGATATTCTACAACAAGGTTCTGATGAAATGGAATACTCTGACTATAGAAACTATTTTGTTTATGACATGAGTATTCGCCGCAAAACTGGTGAAGAAATGAACCTATCCCAGAAACAAGGTTCTGCTAGCGGTGGTGAAAAGCAAACCCCTTATTTTATTATTCTTGCCGCAAGTTTAATGCAATTCTATCCAAAGGATAAGAATTGTGCTCGTTTGGCATTTATAGATGAAGCTTTCTCGGCCTTGTCTAAGGAACGTATTGAACAGATGGTTCGATTCCTAGAAGAAAATCACTTTCAGGTATTCTACGCCGCTCCACCTGAAAAAATAGATAGCATTGGTAGCCATATTGATAATACTGTTGCACTGTATTCTGATGGAAAATATACCATCGCCGAAGAAGGGTTGAGAAAGGCCGTAGTATGAATTTAAATAGTCGACAAAAACTGATTCTAGAAAAACTTTTGCGTAAGTATGAAGGTAGCAAAACCTATAAGGGCGAAAACTCTATTCGCCAGACGTTTTCTATAGCGCCGACAGATGTTTACCCCAAATATAACGATGATTTTGAAGATGTTAATTCAATTGAGGATTTTGAAAAAGAGTTAAAGAATCTTGAGTCTGAAAACCTGATTTCTACGGAAAGCGGAAATCAACATGTTGTAAAAATTTTAGCTAATACATCAGATGATTATTGGTTAAGAGTGCGAGATATTTTAGGTGTAAAGGATAGAAAGCTCCAACAACAAGAAGAACGTGATTTTTACAGAAGTTTTCTTTCGAAGAATTCGATTATTGTTGATTTCTGCAAAACGCAAATCAATCGTATTGAGGCTGACAAAAAGGCCGCATACCCTTTGGAAGAATCGGCAAATATCATAAAACTTCTTGACTATATTTTGTCAAATCATCCAGAAATTCTTGAGCGAGAACTTTCTATAGAAATTCTTCACGATTCGAAAGCGTGGGAAAAATCATATCGAACAAAAGTCTGTAAAATTCTCCATGAAAGCGGAAGATTTAATGAAACTGTTGATGGTTTAGAGAATACGAAGGAAATTTATGACACAATTTTGGAAAATTTGAATGTTTATAAAAATCCTTCTTACATCTATTTTAAAGGAAAAGCAAAAATAAAATTTGCTGATGGCCGAATAATAAATGTGGCGCAAAATAAGGCATTGGCTTTACCCTCAACAGAAGTTAGCGATATTGATGAAATTGATATTCTCAGCAAAACTGTGATGACTGTTGAAAACCTGACTTCTTTTAATCGAGTGCGAGGTACAGATGTATTCTTCTTGTATTTGAGTGGTTATCATAACAGCGTCAAACAAGTGTTGCTGAAAAAAATATTTGATCAAAACCAATCAAAGAATATTTTGTATTATCATTTTGGTGATATTGATCCCGATGGCTTTTATATTCTTGATAATCTAAGAAAAAAGACTGGAATAGATTTTAAGCCTTATTGTATGGTCATTGAAAACTTGAAAAAATATCAAGATTATGCAAAATCTTTTGAATCTAATGACACAAAAAAAGCGGAATCTTTAATTGCTGCAGGAAAATATTTTGATATTGCAACATACATGCTAAACAATAAGGTTAAGCTAGAACAAGAAATTATTAGCTGGATGAATCCTGAGGTAAATGTTTAATATGAAAATGGCTATCTAACAAAAAACTCTCTATAATTCTCTAAATGTCCTAAAAAAAGTGAGATTTAGAGAATTATAAGCATTTTTTTGCTGTATAACTCTCTAAATGTGTGTTTTTCAAAAAATACATAATTTTTGCATTGTTGGTCATTTTTTTCTCGTATTTCTAAAAAAAATCGAGGTTTAGCCTTGACTAATTAGCCTAGGCTTACTAAATTTAGTCTTGTCTAATAAAAATTAGTTGAATCTAATAAAATTAGGCAACGTTAACGTTTAAAGGATCATCAATATGGAAAACAATCACGTGAAGCTCAGCCAGAGTCTTGAAGACTACCTGGAAATGGTGCACATGCTTCGCTTGGCAAACGGGATTGCCCGTGTCAAGGATATTGCGGCCGCCCTTTCCGTGAAGATGCCCTCTGTGGCGAAGGCTATTCTCGAACTTAAAAAGCTGGGTCTTGTGACTCAGGAACCCTATAGCGGTGTGGAACTCACTGAAGAAGGTCGCAAGGCTGCTGCCGATGTGCTGAACCGCCATATTCTTTTGAAAGGTTTTTTGATCCGTCTCGGCGTTTCCGAAGCGATTGCAGACAAAGACGCTTGCTGCATGGAACATATTCTCTCTGCAGAAACTCTTTCGACAATCGAGGATTTCATGAAAAAAGGTCCTGAAGGTGTCGTTGCGAAAAAAGCGAATGCCTTAAAGGCGAAAAAAGGAAAATAAAATGGGTTGTAATTGCGGTTGCGGCGGCAAGTCGCAAACAAAGAAATGGAATCTAGAACCCCAATTTTCGGACCTTAAAAAAGGCGATAAGGTCGAAATTGTCGGCTACAACGAGGGCGATGCCCGCTACAAGTCCAAATTGCTTTCTATGGGGCTTGTGCGTGGCGTGACGCTTGAAGTTTTGCAGGTGGCTCCTCTCGGTGATCCGATTGAAGTCAGTGTTTTGTCGTACCGATTGTCGCTTCGCAAGCAAGAAGCGAACGTTCTTAAATTGAAGAGGGTGTAATGGCTCCGAAGCTTTTTACTATTGCCATTGCCGGTAACCCGAACTGCGGTAAAACGGCTCTATTTAATGCTCTTACGGGTGCTCGCCAGAGTGTTGGTAACTGGCCTGGCGTGACTGTCGAAAAGAAAGAAGGCTTTTTTGAAATTGGCGACCAGCATATCCGCGTTGTAGATTTGCCGGGTACTTATGCGCTCTTTGCCAATGCCGAAGACGAACGCGCCGCTGTCGATTACTTGCTCACTCGCGAGGCCGACCTTATCATCAATATTATTGATGCTTCGAACATCGAACGCAATTTGTTCTTGACCACGCAGCTTGTCGATATGCAAATCCCGATGGTGATTGCCGCGAACATGATCGACATTTCCGAAAAGCGCGGCCTGCATTTGGATTTGGATATCCTTGCGGAACGCTTTGGCGTGCCTGTGATTCCGCTTTCTGCCGTGAACGAAAGGAGTATCACGAATTTCATCAGCCAGATGGCGCATGTTATCGCGGGCAAGAAGATGAAGCCCAAGGCGATTGACTACGGCGAGAAGGTAGAAGCCGCTATCGAGTATTTGAAACCGAAGGTCGAACCGGTTGCGAAGCTTCTGGATACGGATTCCCGCTGGGTTTCGCTCATGTACTTGGGCAACGAAAAGAGCTATGCAGATAAGTTTGCAGAAGCCAAGGTGCAGATTGACAAGGCCGAGGTCACGCGGATTCTCGGTGAAGAAAGTGAATTTGCCATGGCGGATTCCCGCTACAGCATGGCTCACGAAATCGCAAGCAAGACGATTCTTTCGAGCCGTACAAAGAGAACCTGGTCGGACAAGCTGGATTCTGTGTTGCTCAACCGTTGGGCTTCGCTCCCAATTTTCCTCTTGGTGATGTACCTGGTGTTCTGGGTCGCGGTGACGATCGGCAGTGCGTTCATTGATTTCTTTGACGTGCTGTTTGGCGCCATCTTTGTGGATGGCCTTGGCTATTTGCTCACGGATGTGCTCCATGCGCCGGGCTTTGTGTCTGCAATTCTCGCCGATGGTATCGGTTCCGGTATCCAGACGGTTTCGACGTTTATCCCGGTTATCTTCTTCATGTTCCTCTGCCTTTCGTTCTTGGAAGACTCGGGTTACATGGCGCGTGCGGCTTTTGTCGCGGACCGCTTTATGCGATTCCTCGGATTGCCTGGTCGTGCGTTTGTGCCGATGATGGTGGGCTTTGGTTGCGGCGTGCCGGGCATTATGGGTTCTCGCGTGCTTGAATCTAAGCGTGAACGTTTCCTCACGATTTTCCTTGTGCCGTTCATGAGCTGCGGCGCTCGCCTCCCGGTGTATGCGCTGTTTGCGGCAGCGTTCTTCGGAACGCAGGCAGGGACGGTAGTGTTTGCCCTTTACCTTGCGGGCGTTCTCTTTGCGATTGTATATGGCTTGATTCTTCGTCGCTCCTTGTTTGTTGGCGAGGCGAGCAACTTTGTAATGGAGTTGCCGCCATACCATCTGCCGAAATTCAAGTCGCTCATGATTCATTCCTGGCTCCGTTTGCGTGATTATGTTATCCGTGCCGGTAAGGTGATTACGATTGCTGTTGCCATTCTCGGATTCCTCAATAGCTTTGGTTTTGTTGAAAAACTTTATACGGAAATCAATGGCGAAAAGACTGAAATCGTAAAGTCCGAAGAGGGCTACGCGATGGTTCAGGACGAAAAGGAAGTGCCGCTGCCTGAAGGTGTCGTGATTGACGAATCCAAGGTCCAGACGGAAACGGAATTCACTGCGGGCAATGGGGATTCCGAAAACAGCTTGCTCTCTGCAATAGGCAAAGCGATTACTCCGATTTTTGAACCGTTCGGTGTGGAATCGAACAACTGGCCTGCTTCTGTGTCGCTGTTCACGGGCCTCCTCGCTAAGGAAGCTGTGATTGGTACGATGAACTCCTTGTACTCCATGGCGGGGCCGGGTGCTGCTGCTGAAGCTCCGAAGGCTGCCGAAGTTGCCGCAGCTCCGGAGAAGCCCATGGAAGTTGTGGCTGCTGATAGCTCTGTAGCCGATTCTGCAAAGGTCGCTGTTGCTGATTCCGCAGTCGCTGATAGCGCAGTTGTCGCAGACAGTGCTGCTGCTGAAGCTCCTGCCGAAGAAAAGGTCCTCATCGCTGGCGTGGACGAATGCCCTGCCGAAGAAGAGGAAGAAGGTGGTGCTCCGGATATTCTCGGTGCATTCAAGGAAGCCCTTGGCACGATTCCGGAAAACTTGAGTGAAGTCTTCGGCTCTCTCACGGACATTCTCGGAACATCTGGTGAACTCGAAGCGCAGAATGCCGCAGAGCTCAAGAAAGTCACGCTCGATAAGATTCTTGAAGCCAAAGCGATTACTTGCGAAGAGTACGCTTCTATCGAAACCTTCAGCGAAGATGAAGGTGCCGACAAGGCTCGCGAGGCTGTGTTTGCAAAGCTCGCTGCTGCAGGCCTCACGCTGAGCGAAGACGAAATCGGCGCTCTCGAAGAAGGCGACTTGAGCGAAACCGCTGATATCTACGCCAATCTCCGTTCTTACTTCCACAACCCGGACAAGAATGGAAATCCGGTCGATGGATTTAACTGGCAGGTGTTTGCGTTCTTGATCTTTATCTTGCTTTACGTGCCTTGCCTTGCTGCAATGGGCGTGGTCGTTCGCGAAATTGGTCTTGGTCTTGGTGTGTTGATGGCCACTGTGCAGACGATTCTTGCCTGGGCTGTCGCGGTACTCCTCTACCAGATTCCGGTCGGTGGAAATGTGTTCTGGATTGTGTGTTCAATCATTGTGCTTGTGGCAACGTTTGTGTTCCTCAAACTCTTTGGTATGGACGCAAATAAGAAAGGGCGTTTCGAAGACTAACCTTATTTGAGTCAAGAATCATTATTAAGGGCTGGTGGCCCCGAAGCCGTCAGCCCTTAATTAAACGCCTTAAATTAGACTAAGCTAACAAAGATAGGAGACGCTAATATATGTGCGTGGAGAAAAATGATTCTGAATGGATAGAACTGAAAAAAAGTTGGCACGCTCTTTGCTTAAAGAATAGTAAAAAGGGCAAAAAGCCACGGATTTTGTAACACGAAATGTAAAAGACCTGACGGAGTGTTACAAAAAGGAAAATACAAACCGTCATAGGAGAGACAACATGAAGACTCGTTTAACTTCTAATCTTTTGTTCGGCCTTGCTGCCGCATCTATTCTTGCTGCTCCGGCTCTCGCCGATGATTCTATCGCTCCGACAAGTTCCGAACAGGCTTCTCCAACGAACGCCGTTGTTGAAGAATCGACTAATTCGACAGAGGCGGTAAGCACGCCAAGCGTTGCTCCTGCTGTTGAACAGTCTGCTGCACCTGCTGCAAGCGGACCCGAAGTCAAGTTCTCTGGCGAAGTGGAATTTGACGCCTACACGGGCGATGTCATCAATGATGATAAGCAGAACCATAGCTACGCTTCGACTTTCGACTTGAATGTGGATGTTAAATTTAATGATAAGTGGTCTGCGTCCGTGCAGCTCGAAGCCGATGGCGAGACGACCGATCCGACTGCGATTTATAACGGTGCTTTTGTACAGTATGCACCGAATGACAAGTTTGCAGTGAAACTTGGCGACTTGACGTTCTCGGAAGGTGCGTTCCTCAATTATTACGATTATGACGATCCGGCAGACAATGCCGCCGGTATGGCAGAACATGATATCCGAGGAGTTGAAGTTGACTTTAATGGCCTTGTTTTTGGGATTGGCTTTGGTCGCGGTGACAACGACAATAAAATCTGTGTTGACGAAGATGGTGAAGAAAAGTGCGTAGGTGTTGCATACAACTTGCACCTCGCTTACGAACTTGGCTTTGGCGAAAGTACACTCCGTCCTTACTTTGATTACAAGTCCTATCAGGAGCCGAAGCATAATGAACTTCATGCAGGCCTTGATGCAAACTTGAAATTTGGCGGCTTTGGCTTCCACTTTGTTTACGGCTTGCATGCGGACAATCTTAAAGAAGATCATCCTGATGCAACGCATGCGATTCTTGCGGAACCGTCGCTGGATTTGGGCATGTTTAATGTCAAGGCGACCGTATTCTATGCTGCAATTGACAAGAAACATCCGACTCTTCATGGCGAAGAAATTCCTGAATATTTCTTTGTCTATGGCGAACCGGGTGTGAAGATTAACGATGCTATTGCTCTTGGACTCCCGATAGAATACCACGCCCGCAGTACGAACAAGGACGATGAGCTTTCGACGTTTGACATTGGTCTCCGTGCATACGCCACTCCGGTTGAAGGCCTTGAAATCACAGGCTTTGCAATGGTTGATGTCCCTGTAGGGGACGATGCTGGTGACGATACTGGCCTCAAATTCGGTCTTGAAACTGTGTTCGCGTTCTAATCTTCTTTGTCATAATCAAAAAAAATCCCGCTGCGGTGCTTGCCGCAGTGGGATTTTTGATGATATCTTTTTTCATCAATAGATGAATGGGCATGGAGGCCGTGCACCTAACGACGCACGGCCGATGTTGTTTATTAATAAATAAACAACATCTCACGATATTTCGGCAGGGGCCAGAGTTCGTCGGAAACGAGCTTTTCGAGGCTATCGACTTCCTTGCGGAGAGCGGCAATCGCATCGACAATCCCTTCGTGAAGCCCGTCCAAAGACTTTTCCATTACGTCAATCGCGGCAATCAAGCGGTTCATGCCTTCGCCAAGCGATTTTGCGTAACCGTCAAGTCCCGGGAAGCCCTGGTTCAGAGCCATTTCGTTTGTCTTGAGTGCGTTGGAATAAGCCTCGACGACCTTCGGCAAGATGATGTTCTTTGCCATGTCGCGTGCGATTTCGCCTTCGATGTGGATACGTTTGTGGTAATCTTCGCTGTTCACTTCGTAACGGGAAATCATTTCGGCACGGTTCATCACGCCATACTTTTCGAAAAGGGCGATATTTTCGTCCTTCGTCAAAGCCTTGAGCGCTTCCATCGAAGTGCGGATGTTCGGGAGGCCGCGTTTTTCGGCTTCCTTCACCCAGTCTTCAGTATAACCGTTTCCGTTGTACAAAATACGCTTGTGCTCCTTCACGATTTTTTGCAAAATCTTTTGAAGTCCCGTGTGGAAATTCTTGTCATCGAGCTTTTCGAGCTGTTCTGCAATCATGTCGAATGCTTCTGCGACAATCGTATTCAGAACAACGTTTGGCTCAGAGCAGCTTTGGCTAGAGCCCGGTGCACGGAATTCGAACTTGTTGCCCGTAAATGCAAACGGCGAAGTTCTGTTGCGGTCGGTAGCGTCACGCGGGAGCGGCGGGAGCATATCGGAACCGAGCTTCATCGCGCCCGCTTGCTTGCTGGATTTCGGCACGCCTTGTTCGAGCTGTTCAATCACGTCTGTGAGCTGGTCGCCCAAGTAAATGGAGATGATGGCCGGAGGAGCTTCGTGAGCGCCAAGACGGTGGTCGTTACCCGCACCTGCACAAGTCATGCGGAGCAAATCGGCATGCGTATCGACTGCGTACATAATCGCGCAAATAGCAGTGAGGAACACCGCATTTTGATGCGGATCCTTGCCTGGATTGAGCAAATTGCCCTTGCCGTAAGAAATACTCCAGTTGTTGTGCTTGCCGGAACCGTTCACGCCTGCGAACGGTTTTTCGTGTAACAGACAAACAAGGCCGTAGCGGTCTGCCACATTGCGGAGCGTTTCCATCACGAGCATGTTGTGGTCGCAAGCGAGGTTCACTTCTTCAAAGAGCGGAGCGAGTTCGAACTGGGCCGGGGCCACCTCGTTGTGGCGCGTCTTTGCCGGGATTCCGAGCTTCCACAATTCCTTTTCCACATCGTTCATAAAGTTCAAGATGCGGCTCGGGATGCTGCCAAAGTAATGGTCGTTCATTTGTTGGTGCTTTGCAG
>JAEEGJ010021264.1_pt1 | contig 13995 bp, 11 predicted proteins | sample 8958761 | NCBI WGS metagenome assembly JAEEGJ01 (sample SAMN16246546, study PRJNA631951) | gut metagenome | biome: gut microbiome; feature: rumen; material: RS-attached | host: Bos | place: Iran: Karaj | collected 2018-10 | reverse complement strand
ATTTGTGTAATGCATTTAACAGTTTTGCAGAAACTGGAATCTGCAGGGTGGGAAAAGGCAGAAGCAAAACATCGGGAACAATTGCGTTATTCCATGAGATGAAATTCGCCGCAGCGGCGAGACTGTCTGAGGGGCGCAGCCCCGAGTTTCGAAGCCGCAGGCGAATAAATCCATGGAAAAGCAATTGTGTACGGTTTTGCGCTGCCTTTCACAAACCTGCAAAATCTATTTCTGCAAATTATCCCCCGGCAATCCGCTCACATAATATGTGTACATGACGTAATTTGCCAGCGCGTCTTCATATTCGTACTGGGGATAAGGCTCGTCAATTTTATCCACGAACTGCATCTTCCGGCTGAAATAATAGGCTTTGTCGCCAAAAAAGCCCAGAGCGCAGTCCGGCTCCGGATACTGCTGCAGCAAGTTCCGGCCGATAAACCGCTCCGGTGGCTGAATGCCCTGCAGACACAAAAGGGTCGGCGCGATGTCTATCTGGGAACTGTAGGCGCTGTTGTCCAGGTTTTCCAATGGAGAAAGGTTTTTGGAAACAAAAATCAGAGGGATCGGCGCGATGCTCTGCCGGTCTTTTTCATTTTTGACCAGTTCTGTATACTCCCCGCCGGAATGAGGATTGTGGTCACTGGTAATAATATATAACGTGCGGTCGTCCATCAGGCCCGCGTCCTCCACAGCTTTGAAAAATGCCTTCAGCGTGCAGTCCACCCAATACATTCCATGAATAGTAACCGTCTGGCTGTCCCGGAAAGATTCCGGCGTATCGGCCCATTTCGTAGCATAATAAGGATAAGGCTGATGCATATCCAGGGTTTTAGTCACATAAAAATATTTCTGCCCCTTCAGTTTTTTCAGCTGCTCTATCGTACGCCGGTACATCTCGTCATTATGAAAACCCCAGCCGGAAGCTCCGGAATACCCGGCTTTTTCCAAATCTTCCCTGGCTTCGTAGTGAGCCATGCCAAACTGTTCTGTATATTGCCTGAACTCACTGTTGTAATAGCGGCTGGATGCACTCTGGAAGTAGCCGTCAAAGCCATTCGACTGCATGCTTCGGAAAAGAGAAGGTTTATCACTGCCATCTACGTCCCCGTCGAACAACAACTGGGAACGGAAGGTAGCGTTCAGTCCTTCCGTAGTGGGTATGGCAGAAGAGTAGTAATTGTCAATACGCGGGTATCTCTTTAAAAGAGCATCCATGTACGGCGTGGCCTCTGCCGGTATTTCCTTATTATAAAAGTGGATATAGTCACGGTGAACGGATTCCAGTATCAGCATCACGATACGGTCATAGGCAGGCGCCGGCAAAGGGCGGGACGGCCCCTTTCGCATGACCCCCAGCTTGTACATCCATTCCCTGTCTTTCTCCGTCAGCTCTTTTTTCTTGTGCTGGGTATCCCGGATCACCTTTTCCTTGTTAAAAGCCGCCTTGCTGATCACATTTAAAGCAAGCGGAGTCACCAGCAGGTTCCTGTATTCCTGCCGGCTTTTTTCAATCTGTTCCTCGCTCCACAAACCGGACACATGCAATGCGTACAGCCCCAGCTGGCTTCCGGTAAAATACAGCAGATTGAAGAGAAGGGTGCATCCCAGAACTGCCAGCAACGCCCAGGCAACATTAGGTTTATGCCTTCTGGGTTTTGTTACCCGGAACAGCAGGAACATGGCCAGAACGCAACAGGCGATCTCCATAAGCTGTCTTTTCGAAAAAGAAGACATGACCCCCTGGATCGCGTAGATGTTAAAGTTACGGAAAAACACTGCCTGTACATGCATGGACGTCTGCCAGAAGTAAACCACGTCCATCAGCATTGCTGCCGCGCACAACAAATACACGGCAAAATAGAGAACTTTGTTTTTCTTTGAAGGGTTATGGTGATACCATACGGCAGCCAGAATTACAGGAACGATATTGTTTATCAGTCCGGCCAGGATCCCCAGCGTTGTTAAAAAATACGGATCCAGTGCCAGTTTTTGCTGCATATACCAGGCAAAACCCAGGTAGGAAACGCCCAATACTACCGCAGGAAAATAACGCTGCAGCCGGTCCGGGATCCGTTTCCGGCGCAAAAAAAGCAGGTACCCTACGACCAGTAACACCAGATCACGCAATAAAGCGTTGACCAGTGTCTGCCAATAATCACCTTCGGGAAACGGAACAATCCCTGCAAAAAGTTGCCGGGCATGCTCTTCTTCCCAAAAGTAAATGGCGCCTGCAATTATGACGAACAGCAGCAGAACGCCAATACGTTTCCCCCTATGTTTCAAATCCATACGGATACCTGCCTGATATGATTTATAAGTTCTTTAAAAAAACCGCCACCTGAAAAGTTTAAATAATACGTAGTCAGGGGATGAACCGCAACGGTTCATCCATAATTTCCAGCGTCAACGGTGTCGACGCGACTACGTCCCCGTCAAGTTCTACCGGAAAGTCTTCCACCAGATTGACGGATTCAATTTCCACTTTTTTCGCCTTGCGGCAGAGAACCTCTTGATCCAGATTCAGGCCTTCCAGCGCGATCAGCGAAGCATATTTCAGGATATCGGCCCGCTTATTACCCGGGAAAACCGCTGCATACAGCCAGGGTAACGTAAGGGCAGCGTCCGTAAAGAGATTATAGCGTCCGGCATAATAGCGGCTTTTTCCTATAATCACGGAAGAACCTCTATGCCATTCCGCTTCATCATCAAAGCGCACCCGGAACGCATACCGCCAGTTGCTGAAGACCAGTTCACGCCGGACCAGCTGGGTACTTTGCAAGACATAGGCAAATTTATTCAGCAGACGTTTCTGCATGGCCCCCACGCTGTCTACCACAAGGGAGTCAAAGCCTACGCTTGCCACAGTCAGGAACAGGCTGCCGTTGGCCCGGGCAGTATATAAAGGATATACAAAACCTTTCAAAGCACGGCGTACCCAGCGTTCCGGTTCGTTACGCAGGGACATCTCCTTGGCAATCAGGTTCACCGTTCCCGCAGGAAACACACTGATGTACGGGCGGTAATCCAGCTGCAGCATATCTTCCACAAAGGCACGGATGGTCCCATCGCCGCCGGCAATGATCACCCAGTCACATTTTGCCTCTGCCGCTTTCCTTGCCAATTCCGGCATCTGTTGGAAATACTGAACATCCAGCAACGTTATTTCCGCATCCAGTTCCTGCTTAAGCAGCTTATATACTTCATTGATGCGGGACATCATACTGGCAAACAGCTGCCGGCCGGAATACCGGTTATAAAGGATAAAGACTTTTTTAAATTGTCTTACGTCAATCTGGTCCTCCGGTTGCACCGGCATTCCTCCCCACGCTTTACGTAAAATAATCCAGTCCTAATTGTAAAAAATCATATAACCTGTTCTTCAGGTTCCTGTCTGCTCACTGCACAATTATTCCAGCCATTTGTCACAGGCATCCAGCACCTGCTTTACCGTCAGCTCTTTCATACAGCGCATATTGTATTTTGCATCACGACAATGGTGTTTCATCCCCGCTGCGCAGCCGGGACAGGGCGGCTGGGCCGTTACAACAGTGGCCAGCCTCGTGTAAGGCCCATACAGTTCCGGATGGCTGGGTCCGTACATAGCGACAATGGGAACCCGCTGGCTGATCGCTACATGCATAGGACCGCTGTCATTGGTAATAATCAGACTGCAACGGCGCATGGCGGCAGCCAACTGCCCTATAGAAAGCAGCCCGGTAGCAATCACCGGCTTTGTCTTCATATGTCCGACCGCTTCCTGTACCATGTCTTCATCCATGGTACCGCCAAAGAATACTGCCTTATATCCCCTGGCAGACAGGGTATCTGCCACTTCCGCAAACCGTTCCGGCGCCCAGCGCTTCGTTTCCACTGCGCTTCCGATATTGAATCCCACCAGTTTATCAGAAGGGAGCACGCCTTTCTCTTTCCAGAATGTTTCTGCAAAATCCTCGTTTTCCTTTCCCGGAAAGATTTCCAGACCGCGGTGACTTAATTCTTTTACGCCAAGCTGTGTCAGAACATCCAGATACATGTCTGCCGCATGCTTTTTCCGGTCCAGCGGCGTCAGTACGTCAAACCAGGGTTTGAGAAGACTTTGACTACAGCCTGCGCGTGTGCCCACTTTGGTCATGACACAGATAAAAGAACAACGTATCGTCGGATGCAGGTTAATCAGGATATCAAAGTTCATCTTTCCCAGATTATGCGCACAGCTCAGTAACGCCAGAATACTGTTGTCCCTGCCATGTTTATCAATGGTGATCACTTCATCCAGACAAGGATTATGCAACACCACGTCCTTCAGCTTTTCATCCACCAGCATTGTGATATGTGAATCCGGCGCTGCCTGTCGCAGAGCCCGAATGAAAGGCGTGGTCAGGGTCAGGTCGCCCAGGTGCATCAGAAATGTCACCAAAATCTTTTTATGGTTTAGTTCCATGCCGTTCACTTCACTTTCTTCCTGTATTCGTCAAACACCATTTCCGGTGTGATTGCTTTCATGCAGATCCGTTTATCGCAATGCTTTTTCAGGCAGCCGGCGCAGGACACCGGAGCTTTGATAATTGTCGCTTCCGCATTTCCGTAGGGACCAGTACGGTCAGGACGGGTTGGTCCGTACATAGCGACCAGCGGTTTTTTCATAGCAGCCGCAATAAACAGCGGACCGGTATCAACGCTGACATATGCTGTACAATGCTGAATCAGCGCACCCAGTTCCCGGAGCACTGTCTTTCCTGTCAGATTTGTAACACCGGGAGATAGTCCGGCAATCTGTGAGCCTAAGAAGATATCTTCCGGACCCCCTGCAAGCACTACCTGCTTCCCGTCGTGCAGAATCATGTCCGCCAGTTTTGCGAAATGTTCTGCCGGCCACTTTTTGGTTTCCCAGCGGGCACCAGGCACCAGTACAACGTAAGGCTCCTTCACTGCCTCAGTCTTTTCCTGCACAGCCTGCCATTCCTTCTGCAAATCCGGCATGGGAAACTGTATTTCATCTACCGTACAACCCAGATACCGGGCCACATCTAAATATCTTTCAATCACATGGTCTCTGGCATGTTTTCCTGTAACAGCCCTGCTGATGAAACCGCTGCCTTCCCGCATTTCACAGTAACCGATCCGGTTGTCACAACCGCTGATGGCTGCCAGCACAGCGCTTTTAAACAGACCCTGCATATCGATGACCAAATCAAACCGTTTACTTTGCAACAGGGAATGCATCTCCCGGAAACAGGACCATTTGTCCCAAAGGCCCATCTTTTTAAATTTTACTTTGTCAAAATACAGAACCTCGTCCACCATGGGCGGATCCGGCACAAAGGCGCCGAATTGAGGATGCACCAGCCAGGTCAGCTTTGCCTTGGGAAAGCGTTCCCGTAATACCGCAACAAAGGGCAACGTATGCAATACGTCGCCCAATGAACTCATTTTTATAATGAGGATATTATGATATTCCATGTTGTTCACAGTCATGCACAACGCTCTTTACAAATTCCAACAGGCTGCCGCCGGTATACAGATATCCTTTCACCCCGGCAGCTTCTGCCGCCTCTACGTCACGGGGGCTGTCCCCGATCAGAAACGCATTCCCCGGCAGCACGCTAAAATCGTTTAGCGCCTGCAATATCATACCCGGCTTCGGCTTGCGGCATTCACATTCCACATCATACTGCTTAACGTCAGCCCCCGGCAAATGGGGACAGTAATAAAAGGCCGCGATTTCGCCGCCGGATTTCTTCACTTCCGCCTGCATCCACGCGTGCAGTTTCCTGACTGTCTCCTCTGTAAAATAGCCCCGGGCCACACCGCTCTGGTTAGTCACCACTGTCACCAGGATGCCCTGCCGTTTCAGCCAGGCAATCGCTTCCCGGCTGCCGGGGATCCATTCCACGTCTTCTGCATTATAAAGATATGCTTTGTCAACATTCAGGACGCCGTCCCGGTCTAACAGACATAACTTTTTCCCAGCCATATACTTAAATACTGTCCTGTCTTGTGTAATATCCGCCGGTCTTGTCCAACACCCGGCAATATTCTTCCACAGCTTCCTCAATATCAGTAAAGCCACCGTCATAGCCCACAGACAGCAACGCCTTTTCATCCGCCTGGGTGTAACTCTGGTATTTCCCTTTCAGCACTTCCGGGAAGGGGACATATTCCAGCTTGTCCATAGGCGCCCCAAAATGCTTCAGCACAGCTTTGGCAACCGTATTAAAGGGATGCGCATGTCCGGTCCCGCAATTGTAGATGCCCTTCAGTTCCGGATGGTCCCAGAAAAAGAAGTTCACTTTCACCACGTCTTTTACGTATACGAAATCACGGGTCTGTTCCCCGGGTCCGTAACCGTCGTAACCCTCAAACAGTTTAACTTTGCCTTCCGCCTTATACTGATTGTACATCTGAAAAGCCATGGATGCCATCTTTCCCTTATGGTTTTCCTGCGGACCGTACACATTAAAATAGCGCAGCCCCACCACCTGGCTTTCCAGTCCGCCCAGGTAGCGGCGGATATAATTGTCCATGAACAGTTTGGAGAAAGCATACACGTTCAGCGCTTCCTCACACTCCGGTTTTTCCGTGAAACCGTGCTTACCGCTGCCGTAGGCAGAAGCAGAGGAAGCATACATGAACTGGATCTTCCGGTCTGCAGCAAAATGGAACAGATTCTTCGTATATTCAAAATTGTTTTCCATCATGTATTTGCCGTTGTATTCCATGGTATCGGAGCAGGCGCCCTCATGGAAGATAACGTCAATTTTTTCATGGTCGAATGCTCCGTCAAGAACAGCCTCGCCAAAATCAATCTTATCCATGTAATCCATGACTTTCAGACCCTGGATGTTCTTAAACTTTACCATGTTGGTCAGGTTATCCACCACAAGGATATCGTCCCTGCCCCGCTCATTCAGGCCTTTTACAATATTGCTGCCGATAAACCCGGCTCCTCCGGTCACAATGATCATAATTTTCCCTCCCGTACCAGGCCGGCAATCCTTTCTACCAGCCCGGTAGTGGAATAGCCTTCCTCAAAATCAATAATCTCCACTCTTCCCGCATATTCACGTCCCGCTATCTGCTCCGGCCGATAGTCTCCTCCCTTCACCAGGATATCCGGACGGATTGTTTTGATCAACCTGGCCGGCGTATCTTCCCGGAAAATAACTACTGCATCAACACAGGCAAGGGATGCTATAATCCTTGCCCTGTCCAGTTCACTGACCAGAGGACGGGGTTCCCCCTTCAGACGCCGCACCGAGTCATCAGCGTTCAGCCCTACAATCAGGTGCTTACCCAGCTTGGCCGCTTTTTCCAGATAGGATACATGCCCTACATGCAAAATATCAAAGCAGCCATTGGTAAAGACTATTTTCTCTCCGCTTTTATGCCAGATTTGCGCCAGATCCGCAACTTCTTTCCAGGAAAGAGGCCGGAACCCGTATCCCAGTTTCCGCTCTTCGTTCAGAAGATTCTGCAGGAGTTCATCCCGGTGCACAGGGTATGTGCCTACCTTTCCTACTACAATGCCGGCTGCCCGGTTCGCCATGTATACAGCCTCCGGCAGTGAAAGCCCCCCGGCAACAGCAGCAATCAGGACTGCCGCTGCTGTATCCCCGGCGCCGGAAACATCAAACACTTCCAGTGCGGAAGCAGGACAGTGAATAACCGTCCGTTTTTCTCCAACCAGCGTCATACCTTTTTCACTGCGGGTCACCACCACGTTCCGGATGCGATAGCGCTCGCGCGCCGTCTGGGCGATTTGCAATACAGGACCGTCCTCATTGGGAACGGTTTGGCCTGCAGCTTCGCACATTTCCTTCAAATTCGGCGTGATAAACGTACAACCTTCATATTTCTCCCAATGGGGTCCTTTTGGGTCTACCAGCACCGGGATGCCATGTGCATCTGCCATACGGATTACCCACTGGCAGAAAGAATCAGAGCATACACCTTTTGCATAATCCGATACGGCAATGCCGTCCAGTCCTTTTTCTATCAAATCCAGCAACCACTGTTTTATCTGGTCCGCCTCATCCGGATACAAATCGCCTACCTCTTCAAAGTCAAGACGCAGCATCTGCTGGCGGGATCCTAAAATACGCATCTTTGTAATGGTAGAACGGCGGCGGGATTTCACCAGGCCGCTGAAATCAATTTTCTCTTTTGCAAGCAGTTCTTCCAGAATCTTACGGTTATCATCGTCCCCTGTGACACCGCCCACATAAACGCGACAACCCAGATTTGCCAGATTTGCAGCTACATTGGCCGCCCCGCCCAGCACCGAGTTAATCTTTTTAACACGGTTCACCGGCACAGGAGCTTCCGGGGAAATCCGCTTTACTTCCCCGTAAAAATAACGGTCTACCATCACATCGCCAATAACTGCAATGCGCTGGTTCTGTATCTGTTCCGCAACAAAAGTCGTACATTTCATGTCATTCATAATCCACCAACTCACATAAAATGTGTCCTATAAGTATATGCATTTCCTGTGCGCGGGCCGTCACCTTTGCCGGAACGGCCAGGCAGATATCGCAGGCGTCGGCCATCTTACCGCCGCCTTCCCCTGTCATGCCAATACAAGTAATACCCTTTGCCTTTGCTTCTTCAACAGCCAGTAATACATTTTTACTGTTTCCGGAGGTTGATATGCCAACCAGCACGTCCCCCGCCTCGCCTAACGCCTGTACCTGCCGGGCAAAAACAGTATCATACCCATAGTCGTTGGCCACGGCCGTCAAGATAGAAGAATCAACAGTTAAGGCAATCGCCGGCAACCCTTTCCGTTCCTTCTGGAAACGCCCCACAAATTCCGCCGCCAGATGCTGGCTGTCCGCCGCACTGCCTCCATTACCGCAAAACAATACCTTATGTCCTTCTGTCAGCGCTTTTTCAATATGTTCAGCACACGTTTCCAATTTCTCTGGTAAATCGGAATCCATTAACTTTTGCAATACTTCTAAATGGTCTACCAACCTTTGCTCAACAATCCGGTTCACAGGACCTCCACTTTTTCATACCTTATAATTCATAAACGCAAATTACGTTTTATCATTACCAATTCAGGAATTCAAACTTAACTGTCCATTTGTTTTCATCATTATAATGCTTTTTCTGATATGAAACAGTAAGCACTTCACAACAGAAACGGTGGAACCACGAAAACGTAGTTGTATAATTCCCATGGGTACGCGTTTCACTATCCAAATTACGGCAGTTAACGATCGTAAATGTATTATGTTTATCAGGACTCCAGCCAATTCCCGCTCTCCAGTCTTTTGAAAAACTCGGCTGCCCTTTACTGAAAAGATAACTGGTTTTCTTTTCTTTATGATAGGATGTCCAGATATTCCATTTATCCGAAAAGCGATACCCTACTGTTCCATGATAAATATTTGTGTTCAGGTTTTTACCGTACCGCCGGGTAGTTCTGTTATCCAGGCTTTCGTTAGTCCACTTGCGGCCCACCATCAGATCCGCATACAACTTTTGCCCACCAAACGGATAAAAGCGATCGTGCCGCAGATAAACAGCCTTCTCCGTGTGCCAGCTCTCCCAGTCACGATGCGAATATTTCCACAATCCATGGGTAATATATCCATCAATTGACAAAGGTAAGCCTTTCGCAATACGGTGTGGTTTCAGGAACAATCCCCAGTCTATCTTTTTCTGCAGCCATACCCCCTCATCCAGCCGGTCATCGTCCGAATCATATATATAGCCGCTGTTTGCACGCACATAAAAATCACGCTGATCATGGCGGATACTGTAAAACGGTTTGTATCTGGACTTCGAATAGTAAGTCTGTTCCATAGAGAACACTGTCCGATTCTTCAAAAGGGGGTTCCCAATCGGCCGGCTGTACTCCAGAGAAGCATGCCAGCCTCTTTCATCGTCCCAGCCTACGTGCGGGGTAATCTGATTCGATTTCTTCTGAAGATCGTTAATCCACACATCCCGGGAGTAGACATGTTTTCCCTTTACAAACACATGCACTTTTCGTGCAATGATACGGTCATTCGGAATGATGGTAATCGTTTTCGCCTTGACAGAAAGGCAGGGGTGATGTTTTACTGCCGGACACCTGGTAGTCATCCCGCCCTGGTCTATAATCATCATCCCATTTTCTATTATCCCGTGGGGTGCCTCATAGTAATCAAATTTGTTGCTGTTAACATCCGGCCTGGCAGCGCCTTTAATATGGAAAAGTTCTCCCGTTTCCCTGTTGTAATTATAATGAGCCCAACGGGAATATACTTTATTGGTCGGTTCCGCTATTGTTCCACCTTCCAAAAGCCATATATCTCCCGTTTTTTCATTACCGACAGCTTTAGAAGAGAACATTTTCGTAACACCCTGTTCCAGAGTAACATTTCCTTCAATAATAAAGTCTCCGCTTTCACTGGAATACCGGGCGTCGTTTCCTCTAATAATCAAAGGCATCTTTTTGGCGTCTTTTTTTCCCTGAGGTTTTTTTCCTGTGCTGTCAGGAGAAACCGGATTCCCGCCATTTCCGGCTAAAGAAACCTTGTTTTCCGTCTTCTCTGCATCGCCATCGGAAGCAGATAATCCCGGGGCTTCAGCGCTTTTTAATTCCGCCGGCTTAAATGCCGCATTATTATCCTTCTGCAGGTCGTTGTTTAAAATTTCCGGATCAGAATAGGATTTAATCTGCCTGCGTGCCTGATACTCATAGCCGGGATACACTTTATCCCGGGCAGGTTCAAAATTGTCATCTGTTTCTGACAATACTTCTTCAGCCCGCCGGTCTGCTTTATCCAGCGCAACCTTCTTTGCAGCGACAACCTCATCTTTTTCTGATTCTTTTCTTTTATCTGTTTCAATTGCCGGGACAGTAACCGTTTCAGTTGCAGCAGGCAATTCTTTCCTTCCCGCCTTTTGACTGGAAATATCTATATTTGAAACTGTTCTCTGTGTCAGTTGTCCGGCAACCCGTGCAAAAGCCTCGCCGTCATCGGCAGACTCTGCTTTTGGGCGATCATTCACTATCGGACCGTAGGACTGCTCCAGTGGCGATTTATATTGATTATAAGAATCATTTTCATCAGGCGTCAGTTCATAGTCAGCATAGCCAGAAACTGAAAACATCATACTGGCCAGCAACACAGATGCCATTATCTGTTTTTTCATGGAATCCTCCACATGTCAATAAATATCCATTAGACATTATAACATAAAATTGCAAAAAAGAATACCAGCGTAGTTCCTTTACGCTGGTATTTCACATTATAATTTTGAAATTATCTGACGGGCAACTAATTGGAAATAATTCTATTTATCATTTGCACAACCATCCTGCTTCCGTGCGGGCTTTTTTACTGTTCAGCCCTCGGCGCCTGCGGCAGATGCCTCCTGGTATACGATGCCGCTAATCTTCTGATCTTCCACAACCTGCACATAAGTAACAGAACCCGCTTCAATCACTTTGGATTTACCGGTAACAAAGGCACCGCCCACGGCACCGATAGGTCCCAATACAACCATGCCGCCTATGGTGGCTCCGGCTGCGCCAATTGCTGTTTTCGCTTCCTGCTGCGCCAGCTTGCCAATGTAAATGGGAACATGGGTTCCGTCAACTGCGAATACATGGCTGAATTTTACATCAATACGGGCATCACGGCCAAAACTGCGGGGCTGTACTACCTTGGCAACTTCACCTATACCCTCAGCGCCCTTGGACAGTACCAATACATCATTCACATACAGATTATCCGCTACGCGGAATTTGACCGGGTCGCCGGGCTGGGCAGTTTTGCTGCTTAAAGGAGAAGTAAACTCAATTTTAACCAGGGAGTCTTTCGGCAATACCACTGCTTCTACCGGAACCTTTCCACCGGCATATGTAGTTTCCACCAGACGGTCCAGACGCTGGTTCAGGGAACCGCCCTGAATCTGTCCGAACAGGGTATTTTCCAGTTCTTCAATCCGGGTTTTTGCCGGTCCGGCAGTCACTCTGGCATTCAGACGGCTGTCAGCGCCGTTCAGCTTCTGCAAAAAGCTTCCGTTGCCGCCGTTTGTGCCACAGATATATTCATAAGTGCTCTGGATGCGGTCCAGAATATTGCGGCCGGAATCCGGCGTACCATAGATGTCGTCTTCGAGGCTTTCCATGCGTTCCATCATGGAACTGCTCTGGTGGGTCCCGTACAGTGCGGTTTCAATAGCATCCAGCTGTTCCGACGCAACCGGCGCAGGGCCTTCCGCAAAGGCAAAAGAGGTCAGTCCCAGGCACAAAACCAGACCGACGATCAAAGAAACTAATTTTTTCATTTGTCATCCCTCCGAATAATTACTAATAATACCGTAAACAACTATAGATAGAGTTATTATATATTTATTATAGCATATTTAGTGGAAAGTCAATAAAAAAAATTGCTATTTTTAACATTTTTTACAGAAAAAACAAAAAAACGCCTCATTTTAGACGGAGTCCGGTAAAATGAGGCTTCTTTTGTCTGTTGACGGCAGGTGTAAAAACAACGAGGCCGGCTAATTCCCGCTGTTGTCCAGAATCATAAATGCTTCCACATGCAGAGACGGGTCCGGCTCCACTGTAATATGGCAGAACAGTTCCCGGTTCCAGTCTTTTAACAAATGCTGCTGCAGATACTCCGCTTCCAGCGGGTGCGTTACCACCAGGATTTCTTTCGTGCTCCCCTGTTTCTTCAGCAAGCCACGGATTCGGCGTTTGATTTCCAGGGCAATTGCTTCTTTAGACTGCACCCGTCCGCTCCCGCTGCACACCGGGCAATCGGAAAACAACACCGCTTCCAGGTTCTGCCTTGACTTTTTCCTGGTGATTTCCACCAGATTCAATACCGTAATATCCTGTACCCGGGGTCGCATCTTGTCCCCGGCAAAAGATTCTTCCAGCACAGCCAAAACCTCCTGACGGTTCTCTTCGCTGTGCATATCAATAAAATCAACTACAATGATACCGCCGATATCCCGCAGGCGCAGCTGGTGTGCAATCTCCCGGGCAGCCTGCCGGTTGATTTCCATAATAGTTTCTTCCAGATTGTTCTTTCCGCTGTAACTGCCACTGTTCACGTCTATGACAGTCATGGCTTCAGTGTGATCGATGACCAGGTAACCGCCGCTGGGAAGTTCAGCCCTCCGGTCTGCCAAAGAAGCCAATGTATCCCCCAGACCAAAACCGGAAAACACGTCTTCCCCGCTGTCCCACAGCTTAAGTTTCGTATCTTCCACATCTTTCATCTCTGATAGTAAGGCCTGTATCCGTTGGAAAGCTTCCGGATTATCCACCACGATTTCTTTTACATCCCTGGTAAAATAATCACGCACCATGCGCACTGACAGATCCAGTTCCCGGTGCAGGAATGCCGGGGCTTTCGCCCGTTTTGCCCTGGCTGCCACTACATTCCATTCGGCAAACAGGTTGTTGATATCCGTTTCTAAAACATTTGCCGAGACGCCTTCGGCTTCCGTACGAAGCACGAGACCCATGCCCGGAGGTCTTAATCTTTCTGCGAGGCTCCGCAGTCTGGTTCTTTCTTCTTCACCCGTTATCTTCCGGGAGATACCGATATTATCTGAGAACGGGAATAACACGGCATAGTGTCCCGGAAACGTAATTTCCCGGCTGGCCGTCGGACCCTTTGTCCCCCGGGGATCCTTGGTAATCTGGATCATAACGGAAGCGCCCTCTGTCAGGTCCCGGGAATCACCCAGATACAAAAACGCGTTCTGATCCAGCCCGATATCGATAAACGCGGCCTGTATTCCCCGCACAATATTGCTGACCCGGCCCAGAAAAATACTGCCTACCAGGTGGGCAGACATGACCCGTTCAACCATAAACTCCTGCAATATTCCATTATCCACCAGCCCCATCCTGACTTCCTCCGGAGTACTGCTGATGATGATCTGCTGCGGCATTGGTCTCCCCTCCTTGTCTGTCTTTTAATCTGATAAAAAACGGAACCGTCACCTCCGCTTACACTGGCAACACAT
>JAEEGJ010021263.1_pt1 | contig 13995 bp, 14 predicted proteins | sample 8958761 | NCBI WGS metagenome assembly JAEEGJ01 (sample SAMN16246546, study PRJNA631951) | gut metagenome | biome: gut microbiome; feature: rumen; material: RS-attached | host: Bos | place: Iran: Karaj | collected 2018-10 | reverse complement strand
AGCAATGGCAACGGCATACAAAGACACAATTTTCTCCGACTACCACCCCAGCGGCAACTACATCAATCCTTCGCTGCTGTGGGAGTACGACATGAGCACCTTCGACTGGCAGCGGTCAAAGGCTTTGGTCGCGCAGCGAGTAGTGGAATTAGGCTGGCCGAAGGATTTCTATGGTGCCTTCGACCTTTATGGTGGTTTTGAAGGATTCCGCGAAGTCATCAAGAGTATCCCTCACCTTTCGGACATCGACATCAATTTCGTCTGTCATTACTTCAACCTGCAAAAAGAGGAACTGCTATGCTACACAAGGAAACAATCGAGACAAGCACACTTGAATTGCTGAAAAGCCTCCAATCCGAACCGCTTTTAGCATCGTTCAATTTGGTGGGTGGCACTTCATTGGCATTACGCTTGGGTCACCGCAAAAGCGTTGATTTGGACTTGTTTTCCAAAGAAGATTTCGCCTTGCAGGAAATTAAAGAGTTGCTAGTCAACAAGTACGATTTCAAAGTTGGCTACGAAAAAGGCAAAACACTTAAAGGCTTCATCGGCAAAGTGATGGTTGACCTTATCCGTTACGATTACCCGCACATCCAACCCATCGAAACCGAAGATGGCATCCGTTTGGAAAGCCTTCCTGACATTGTGGCAATGAAACTCTCCTCCATTTGCGACAACGGCTCCCGTATCAAAGATTTCATCGATATTGCGCACCTTTCCAACTTATACAGTTTTGAGGAAATGCTGCAATTCTACACACAAAAATTCCCTTCTTCCAACCCAATTGTCCCAACAAAATCATTGGTTTATTTTGACGACATCATTTTTGACGAAGACATCGTTATGATGCAAGGCGATTTTGATTGGAAGGTCATCGCAAATCGACTGAACGAGATGACAGCACATCCTGAGAGACACTTCAAACGCCTTTAAACCAAATCCTTCAGATTTACAAATGCATTATCAAACAATTAGTGTCTTCAAACACTATTATTATTATAGATTTAGTGTTTTCAAACATTATTTTTTATGAAATTTAAATGTTTTAAGATACTATTTTTTGAAAAATGTTCGTGTTTTGAAATATTATTCGTATCTTTGCGGGCAAAATATGACTGCCATGAATTCAATTGAATATCTGCAAAAGGTCTTGGACAGGAAGCTTCAAGCTACCTCTACCGACTTCAAACGATACCTGTTCGAAAAAATCGACTGGAGAGACCGTCTTATCGGCATCAAAGGGCCGAAAGGAACGGGCAAGTCCACACTGATGCTTCAGCACATCAAGGAGGCTTTTCCCGACACTTCAGAGGTGCTGTATGCCTCCTTGGATGACCTATGGTTTGCGACACACGCTTTTGCGGATGTCGTAGAGGACTACTATGCCTACGGCGGTCGCTATCTTTTCCTTGATGAGATTCATTATTTAGACTCGTGGCAGACCGTCCTGAAAAACCTCAACGACAACTACCCAGGGCTTTATGTTGCCTACACGGGTTCATCGATGCTCAAGATGGAGAAAGGCAAAGGCGACCTCTCAAGAAGGCTGATGGAATACACTCTGACGGGGCTCTCGTTCCGCGAGTACCTGAAGTTTGAAGGCATCAAGGACATCCCCGTCATCGAATTGAAGGACCTGCTGAAAAAGCACAAGAGCATCGCTATGGAAATCATCAGCGATGGGTTCAAGGTGTTGCCTGCTTTCGTCCAATATCTGAAGATTGGGTATTATCCTTTCTACAAGGATATTTACGGAGGCTACACCAACCGCTTGCAGAATGTGGTCAACCACATCCTGGAGAACGATTACGCAGTGATTGAGAATGTGGAGCAATCCACCATCAAAAAAGCCAAGAAGATGTTCATGATCCTGGCCGAGCAGGTGCCGCAGAAGCCCAACATGTCGGAGCTTTACCGCGAACTGGACACCGACCGCAACCAAGGACTGAAGATGCTGTATGCCCTGGAAAAAGCCGGACTGCTCTCTTTGCTCACCGACACGCCCAGAAAGTTGTCGGACCTGTCGCGACCCGAAAAGATCTACCTCAACAACACCAACCTCATGAATGCGTTCACGATGCAGCCCAACATCGGCACGATGCGTGAGTTGTTCTTCTTCAACCAGTTGAGCCAGTCGCATCAGGTGACTTATCCACCAAAGGGAGATTTTATTGTTGACGGGAAGTACCTCTTTGAAGTGGGCGGGCGCAAGAAAAACTTCGACCAAATCAAAGACATCCCCAACAGCTATTTGGCCATCGACGAAACCGAGGTGGGCTATGGGAACAAAATCCCGCTTTGGATGTTCGGATTGCTTTACTGACGGCAGCACACCGCCCTGACCGTTTGCCCGCGGTTGCGGTCACTGCTGCCGCAAAGGTGGCCTTGGAACGAATTGAAATGGAAGCCCCAAGCGCGGTACGGATACTCCTCATTGAGCGTGACCGACCAATAGACACCCAAGTCGGCAGCATTGAGTTCGCCATCCCAATAGTAGCCTGCTGCAGGCAAAAAAAGGCTATTACCGTTCGAGGCAGTGAAGCGCCACCCATTCACGCCGTTTTGGGCCGTCCAATCGTTAGTAGTATGCTCAAACAGCTCCTCCCATTCCTCGATGGTGGGCATGCGCCAACCGTCGCCCCAACAAGCTCTTGCAACATCGTCTTCAAGTTCCAAAAGGGTCAAATCGTCAACAAAACCATTGAGGCCGTAGACGGAGTCAGTGCAGTATTTGTTCAACTCATAGCGCTCATGGTTGAAACGGCCATATTTGTAGCTTTTCCAATCGTAAAGCTCCTTTGGCTCGGTCTCGCCCCATGCAAAGTAATCGCCAAAGTCTTCAGGCGTATCAGCGCCAAGATTACATGTCGCCCATAGAATACCACTCGGAAGGCCTAAGTCAACGTATGCATGACCATTGAGTAGCCCATCGTCAATAATACTGTCGTTTTGCGGGCCGTTGCCACCACCATTGTTGGGCTCAATTGGTTTGTTGCAACTCACTGCAAAAACCATCATCAGCATAAAGACAGCCATGGATTTCAAAACTCCGCTCATAGCATTCCGTATTAGTCGTTCCAAATTGCAAAGAAACAAAATAATCAGGATATGACAACTTTGAAATGCAGAATTACGGAAAATGACTATTTTTGCATTTCAAAGAAACACATCATGTCGAACGCCATCACTATACTGAACCATGAGGAAGACCGCCGCGTCGTGGAGGCCATCAAGCAGGCCGAACTCAACACCTCGGGCGAGATCAAAGTGCACATCGAAAACCGCTGTCGAGGCAATGTGGAAAAGCGCAGCCTCGTCGTCTTCAAGCACCTGAAACTCAACGAAACCAAGCTTCGCAACGGCGTGCTCATCTACCTCGCCATCAAGGACCACAAGTTCGCCATCCTCGGCGACGAAGGCATCAACAACGTGGTGGAGGATGGTTTTTGGAACGACGTCAAAGACTTGATGCTGAGCCACTTCAAGGAAGGCCGTTTCGTAGAAGGCCTTGAGCAAGGCATCATGCGCTGCGGCGAGAAGCTGAAGACCTATTTCCCCTACCAATCCGACGACATCAACGAAATCCCCGATGACATCTCCTATGAAAACAACTGACAGACAGAAATATACACTTTTGTTAGGTCTGCTTCTCGTTTTGCTCTCCTTTGGCACGACGTTGAAAGCCCAACTGCCAAGTCCGTCCTATCCTCCACGCTTGGTGAACGATTATTCCGGCACTTTGAGCTCATCGCAGATCAATACGCTGGAGCACAAGTTGGTAGCCTACAACGACAGCACTTCCACCCAATTCCTCGTCCTGCTCGTCGACGACCTGCAAGGCTACAGCATCGATGAGTATGGCAGGAAGATCGGACACGCCTGGGGCGTTGGACAACAAGGCAAGAACAACGGTGCGGTCATCGTGGTCAAGCCTAAGAAAGGCAGCGAGAAAGGTCAGGTGACCATACAGACAGGCTATGGCATCGAGGAATACGTCACCGATGCCACAGGAAAACACATCATTGAGAACGAGATGATTCCCGCTTTCAAGGAAGGCGATTACTACCAAGGCATCGACAATGCCGTCAACGTGATGATGGACCTCTGCTCGGGCAAGTTCACGCAAGACGAATATGTCCAAGGTGGCCGTCCCATCCCTGTTTGGCTCATCATCATGGTCATCATCGCCCTCATTTTCATCTTCAGGAGTTCTAATTCGACCTACACGGGCAAAGGCTCACGCACCATCTGGATTCCCATGGGAGGTGGTGGCGGTGGCTTTGGAGGCGGCGGTGGCGGTGGCTTCAGCGGCTTTGGCGGTGGCGGCTTCGGTGGCGGAGGAGCTAGCGGAAGTTGGTAGTTCTTTTAATCACAAAACTAACAAAACAATGCAAAACCAATATACAATCCAAAGAGTAATGTGTGGCGACTGCACAACTGTGCGTCGCCGGAAAGCAGCCAGTTGGCATGCTTCCCATAGACACAAAAAATGGTTTTGAGAGTTTTGTAGGTTTTGTGACAATATAAAATCAATTTACAAACGAACATGTCTGAACCCATCATAGAAATAAAAAACGCCTCGATATTCCAGCAGGAGAACCTCGTGCTGTCGAACGTCAACCTGACGCTCCACAAGGGCGAGTTCATTTATCTCATTGGTCGCACGGGAAGCGGCAAGTCATCCCTGTTGAAAACCTTATACGGCGAATTGCCTGCCCGCGATGGCATCGTACACGTGGCTGGCTACGACCTCACCCAACTGAAACGGAAAGACATCCCCTACCTGCGGCGCAAGATCGGCATCGTGTTCCAGGACTTCCAGCTCCTCTCCGACCGCACGGTGGAGAAAAACCTCTCGTTTGTTCTAGGCGCCACGGGTTGGACCGATTCAGCGGAGATCTCCAAGCGCATCGATGAGGTATTGGCCATGGTGGGACTGGCCGACAAACGCTACAGCATGCCTCACCAGATGTCGGGCGGCGAGCAACAAGGCGTTGCCATCGCCCGCGCCTTGCTCAACGCCCCTGATGTCATCCTGGCCGACGAACCCACGGGCAACCTCGACCCCGACACGACCCTCGAAGTGATGAAACTCCTGCGCAACATCAGCGAAAGAGGCACCGCCGTGCTGATGGCCACGCACAACTACACACTTATGCAGAAATATCCTTCCCGCATTGCCAATTGCAAGAATGGGACGGTGGTGTGTTCGGAGATGGAATAGTTGAGAATTGACAATTGATAATTGATAATTGATAATTGATAATTAACTACGTTGAAATCTCCGATTCGGCGGAGCCAATCTTCGATTTGAGAATTGACAATTAAGAGTTGAAAATTAAGAGAAAATAGTCATAATGATTATCTTTGCATTTGACTCGTTATCATAGAGTTGCCTCATTTGGGCATCGCGTTCGTCGATATCGTCCTCGGTGAAGTCTTCCTCCATCAAGCGCTTGATTTCGGCGATCATTTGCTCCGGCTCATCGGCCACCACACAGAGACTTTCCAACGACGTCCCTTTCACCATATCGGCATTGACCAGACAGAAACGCCCATTGTAAAGCGCATTCAACAGTTTCAGTTTCAAGCCCGTAGGCTGGTTGGTCACCAAAATGTTCACCTGAGCCTGACGTAAGAGGTCGATCATCTCGGCATCGTCGGGATTGGCCACCAAGGTCACGTTGCTGTATTTCTCGGCCAACTTCACCAGTTTTTCGGACGGATTCAAACCCGAAACGATGCAATGCAAATCCAACTCAGAAAAGACATTCTCTATCAACCACTTGGCGGCATCTTCATTCTCTCTTACGGAAAGGTTGCCGTGATAGAGGATGTATTCTCCCCTACCCGTTTCCGAGCACACCGAGTCGGCGGAATTGAAGCCTGGAACAAGCGTCACCTTGCCATATCGCTTGGAGAAATAGTCCGCATCCTGTTGCGAGATGGCAAAGACACCCGCTGCGTTTTTCAGCACAGGCTCGTAACGTCTCAGTTTCCACGCTTCTGTATGATAGAACAGCCTTTTCCAACCATGGCTCTCGGTATCGCCTAACCCGTTGTAATAGTCATGCTCGACATTGTGGGCACGAACATAGATTTTTCTGTCTTTCAAGCGCTTATCCAGCAAAACAGCCGTAGTATGTAAGCCTTCGCAGAGGATGGGATAATCATCCTGCAACAGGTCCTGAACCAGAGCCTCGGAGCGGCGCGAATTGACGATAAAAGGCGTGAGACTTAACTGTTTGCCAAAAGATGTGTCACGCTTATAGTATTTCACCTCGTGGCAGCGCTTCAGGATGTCCTGCTCGCCGCGACCGTACTCAAAGCAATGCAGATGCACCTTGACACCCGCCTCCGAAAGGGCTTTCACGCGGTAAAACACATCGATGACCCCGCCGTAGTTGGCGGGATAAGGCACGTCGAAGGAGATGACATGTAGGTGATAATCCGAATCATTCATAACGTCTGTAGATTTCAAGCAGTTTTTGTTCCTCGTTCTCCCAACACAAATCCTGTGCCGCAAGGGCTAGGTTTTGTTGCCATTGTTCCCTTCTCGCCTCGTCGGACAAGGCCTCCCGAATTGTGGCTGCAATGGTGGCAGGCTCATGGTTTTTGATGAACAAACCAAGGTCATATTGTCGGATAATCTTCTCGATCTCAGTTAGATGCGAAGCCACAATCGGTACACCGGCTTGGATAAAGTCGAAGAGTTTGTTGGGAAGACTGAAACGATAGTTGAGGTTGGTGTCCTTGTCGAGGCAGAAGCCCAATTCGGCGAGTTGTGTGTAGGACATCATCTGTTGGTAAGGCATCCTTGGGAAGAAACGTACACGGTCGGAGATTTTCAGGTCTTCGACCATTTGTTTCAAGATGGGCAACACATCGCCGCCGCCAATAATCATTAAGAAACAATCGTCCAACAAGGCCATGGATTGCACCAGTTCCTCCGCCCCGCGTTGGATGTTGATGCCTGAGCCTTGAAGGATCAGCAGGTGCTTGTCGGCAGGCAAGCCCAAGGCTTGCTTGTCGCCTTTGGGAGGCAAAGCCTTACGTGGTGGTATGTTACGGATGACGTGGCAATTGACGCCATATTTCTTTCGAAACAGGTTGGCGATGCTGTCGCAAACGGTGATCATCTCGTCCAGGTTGGGCACGACGTAGCCTTCTATCCGTTTCCACACACGTTGCACCTTGGGTCGATTGACCAACTCGGGCGTCTCGGTGAAATACTCATGACTATCAAAGATCATCTTGCTGCCTTTCAAACGCGAGATGCAATAATTGGGCAGAATGGTGTCCAAGTCGTTGGATAGCAGCAAATGGGCACGATGAAACAGCAAGAAGAAAAAGAGCCTGATGTTGTACTCAGCATAGAACAGCGGTCCTTTCTCGAAGAGCAGTTTCATGCGGTGCGTGGCGTATGGGCGCTGGTCCATCGGTGGACTCTTACGTTGCTTCCGTCCTACCAAAAGCACCTCGTATCCAGCCTTTTGCAAGGCCAGGCAAGACTTGTTGACCCTTTGGTCCGTAACCAAGTCGTTAATCACCGATACGATGGCGCTTTTCATGGGACAAAAATAGGAAAATTAGGAATGCAGAATGCGGAATGATGAATAATAACTATTTTTGCAGTCATGAAAACCAACGTTAACCTCAAAACCTACAATAGCTTCGGCTTCGATGCCATGGCCAAAGAATTCGTTGAAATCAACGACGCGAACGAGCTGCAAACCCTCATCAGAAGAGGGCAACTGAAGGGCAAGGAGGTCCTTGTCCTCAGCGGCGGCAACAATATCCTGTTCACAAAGGAAGTCTTTGATGGCATCGTCGTCTACATGAATAACAAGGGTATCAAACGGATTGTGGATGAGGACGATCATGCCGTTTTTCGCGTCCAAGCCGGCGAGGACTGGCCCGAGTTCGTCAAGCAGATGGTCGCCAAAGGGTTGCACGGCGTGGAGAACCTCGCCAATATCCCAGGCAAGGTGGGAGCCGCGCCCGTACAAAACATCGGCGCCTACGGCATGGAACTGAAGGACAGCTTCGTGCAATGCGAGGCCATCCATCTCGAAACGGGCAAGAAATGCACCTTTGTCAACAAGGAATGCAGTTTTGGCTATCGCAACAGCATCTTCAAAGGCATGCTGAGGGGACAATATGTCATCACCTCGGTAGACTTCCTGCTGAAAAAAGACGCCCCGCTCAACCTCGAATACGGTAACATCAAGGCCTATCTGGAGCAAAATGGCATTGACAGTCCTACTTTGCAGCAACTCCACGACGCCATCTGTGCCATCCGCGACGCCAAGCTCCCAGACGTGAAGCAAATCGGCAGCGCGGGAAGTTTCTTCAAGAACCCCGTGATTGAAAGGACGCAATTTGATGCCTTGCAGAAGGAGTATCCAACCATGCCGCATTACGACGAGCCCAATGGCAAGGTGAAAGTCCCGGCCGGCTGGCTCATCGAGCAATCCGGATGGAAAGGCTGGCGCAACGAGCATGTGGGCGTATACGATAAGCAAGCGCTCGTCCTCGTGCATTATGGTGGTGGCAAAGGCGAAGACATCGTCTTTCTGGCGAAACGCATCCAGGACTCCGTGGAGGAAAAGTTTGGGATTCGGATTAGTCCGGAGGTGAATTTCGTTTAAGCACACCTACCCTTGACCCCAAAAAAGACCCGGGTCTGCCGCTCATATACCATGGGTCTGCTCGGAAGCAGACCCGGGTGTTTTGGGTAGGCAAACCCGGGTGCTTTTTTCGTCAATAGAACTGTGAAGGAAAAACCAAATACTAGCATTATTCCTTAAGCACCATCCTATCCGCCAATTGCAGGAAGTAATCGTTCGACCAAATGTCGAGTTCGTGAGGGTCGCTCTTGAGGAATGGCCCGACATTAGTAACTTTTTCAATAGGAAATAACATTCTTTGTAATTTTCTTTCAAAAAAGTGACCATTTCGGTGCTTCATTTCTAGAAATCCGCACACTTATCCAAGTTTTTCCTTGTTTTCTGTGCAGTTTTTATCAGTTTGTCATGCTCGCCTACTTGGTTGAATATTCAGCCATATTACTTGACAAAAAATGCAACAGCAAGCAAAGCAGGGCAAAAACCCAAGCGCCGACAGGGAACCCTGCCGGCGCTTGGAATGAATAACCCTCCGCCTCGAAACAGAAGCGGAGGGCGTAGATACAACATTAAACTCATTTCCCTAAATGCGTGACGGGAGCAACCATTGTGATTTTTACTCGGAAGCCCCGCAAAAAGACATTACAGGGCTCCCCTGACGAAGTTACTTCATTATTTCAACGCATTCACCAGTTTTTCCCAATCGGAAGGCTCAAAATTCCTCTCAGAAATGTAAACACTACGCGGATTGCGATGGAAGATGAGGTTAGGATAATTCGATAACTTTTCTCCAATCTTTTCTCCGTCGCAACAAGTGTCTTTTATGGCAAACCAACGACTCCGCCCACGCAGCATGACAATCAACTTTCCTTCTTTCATTGCTTGGCACAGCAGATAATTGCGGTACTCATCAGATGGAAGAGATGGAAAATTGAAAGATTTGACCGTATGATACGGAAAGAACTCCAGCATGAACAAGTTCAAGTCCTTAGGGCAAATGGCGCTTCTCAACTCCTTTGTCCTCTCTTGAAACCACAAATATCCATCGTGCAGTTTTCCGCTTTTTTCCAAAGGAGTATCCCACAAGCAAACTCCTGTTTTGCTATGTTTCAGCGTGTTGATGGTCAATTTCTCAAATGTCGGGTCGCCATGGAAGCACTTGTCAGCGGGGCCAGGATTGCCATTGAGACAAACAACGGGGCTTTTAATTTCGCCAGAAAAAGGCTCTGGCAAGCAGGTGATGTCTATGCCTTTGGCAGAACAATATGCGGAAGTGATTATTCCTTTGTCGCACGAAGCCACCGTGTCTGCCCAAGTAATGCCTGTCCAAGGATTGGAAGGACATGATTTTGGAGAAGAAGGTGTTCCTGTTGTTTTTGTTTTAGTCATGGCTAACAATCTTTGCGGTTTTATCCTTTTTATCACTTATAATTCCAAACAGTTTCTTGCGCAGATGTGATTTTGAAAGTCATTCCTTTCACTTTCTTTTCCGAGTCTTCGCACTTCCAACGGATAAATCCAGTTTCTCCTTCCTTGAGATTCATCAGTTCCATTACATCGTCGGAACTATATGGGCCGTTTAAACCGCCTCTCGTAGCCACTCTCTTAGCTACCAAAGCCCCATCTTTGTCATAAGTTTCCAATCCGAAACCGACATGATCGTAGTATTCATACTTGCCTTTTAAAACCCTATCACAACCGAAAGGCTCTCTTTCAGATGCACTATGGTAATCCTTTAATGACTTCAGTTGGACAGTCCAAATGTCTCCTTGAAGTTTTGCGGGCCCATCAAGCACTTCAAATTCTTCTCCCAATGGCCCTGAAATCTTAGTCGTTTGGGGTGTCATTTCTCCTCCCCCGCAGGAGACCAATGCCATCGAAACGACGACCAACATGATTAATGCTATTTTTTTCATTTTCTTATCCCTAAGTTCGTGTCGGGCGCAACTGATTTTTTTGTGTAAGTTATGAAAGGGAGCTTGTGTTAAGAAAACGCAGCTCCCTTTCTTATTTTAGACGGCAAATTCGTCAATAATCTCTTTCAACTTATTTGCCATCTGGTACGATTGCGGCAAGTTCTTTGCAAAGCTTGACGGTTCGGAAGCATATTTCTTCGCCGCACGTTTCGAACTCGGAATGTCCGTAGTCCTTTTCCAGAGAATGTTTTCTGTTATTGGGAAAGTCTTGTCGATGAAATAGTTCATTGCCATAACAGGACCACCTTCCGTACGAGTAGGTGAAACAGCAATGTCACAAGGATTATCAGCAAAGAAAGCCAAATTGTCCTCAACCACATCGATGTGGTCACCATTGAAGGCAAAGTCTATTTTCATGCCTCTGTATGTGATTTGGACACGAGGAGTATTTGCTGGCGGCATTGACCCTACAAGAAGATAGTACAGTATCTTCAATGTCGTGGTCTTACCCGAATTGCCTGTGCCAAAAAGGATGATATTGGCTTTTGTGACAAAGTGATATTTAGCACTCCTTCTTGACATGCCTTATTCGTCTTTAAGGTAAACATTTAGGTTAATCTCACCCAAGCATTCACTTTTTGTAAGTGCATTATAGAAAGCAGTTCTTTCTTCTTCTTTTTTTTCTTCACTGTCAAAACTATACTTCGCCGGGTCGATGCCTTTTATGGGAATTTCCAAAGTAACCTCTTTCTCATTTTCTTTTACGATTCGCTTAATGAGACCGTCACACTCACCGTAAAACAAGTTTGTAAATCCATCATAACCTTTGGGCGAAGCTTTCACATTAGCACTTTCGATTTGGCTTGCCTTAAGTTTCATCTCTTCCTTGTTACGTTTCAGGACAAGGGTAAGTGTTCCTTTGACAGCATCAAGATGATCCATGCCCTTCTCCTCCGCATTGGTTTCAAGTTTGTAACTCTTCACATCGTAGTAATCATCCAGTTCATCCAAGCTGATTTCAGGTCCTCTCTTGCTTGAAGAGCTACTTCCGCCTCCGCCACAGGAGGCCAAAGCCATCGAAACGACGGCCAACATGATTAATGCTAATTTCTTCATTTTCTTATCCCTAGATTCGTGTCGGGCGCAACTTTTAATTCATGGGTTTTGTTGAGTGTTGTTTACAGATTCTTTTTTATAAAGTCAGACTCATAATCACGCCACGCCGAAGCTGGCGCAGTATTACCTCCTTGGGTCCATGTACACCAGCTGTCCCTGTGCGTGTTGATTATTAAATTGAATGACTACTGTTTAATAATTTGCCCATCTTATACTCGACACTTTTCCGTTTGAAAAGAATACCATGCCCAGATAAATGGATCCACTGAATCCATCATAACTACCGCGTAATTCATAGCTTTCACTGTTCGCGGATTGATGCTCCAAATTCATATAATAAAGATGAGGCTTTTTGAATAGATTATTTTTCAATCCATACCGGACCAATCCTATGGGCATTCCGATAACAAGTTTGCCATTGTTAAATAAGTCATTCACGTACTTGGCTCCATATTGACTGGTCAGTTCTTTTCTGATCCGTTTTGCTTCGGCTTCTTGTTTCGTTCGCCATTCGGCAGCCTTTTTTTCCTCTGCTGCTTTTTCCGCCGCTAACGCCGCTTGGGCCGCGGCAGCGCAATCCTCTTTCGCTTTTTTTGCTGCAACTCTCGATTTTGCAATATACTCCGCGAGAGAATTGCCTTCTTGATATATGTCATAGTTATCAACAATCTCTACACAAGGAAACAATTCGCCCGTTTTTTCCATTATTTTGTTTGCTTGCCCCTGTGGAAGATGAAACACATCAAGATTCTGATTCACACCATATCCCCAAATTTCCATGTCAGGGGAGTAGCAAATAATCTCACGGGGAATACCACCCCCAATAGCAAATTGTTTAACGGTTTCGGGTAAGACAACATACGTCTGCGTATATTGAGAGATATGGCCTTTATAATTTATTTTCTGAGCTAATCCTTCGATTGAGGTTACTGTATAAGTGTTATTATCATAATCGGTGATCGTTTTTGGTACAATCAAACTGTCAACTTCTCCTTTTTCTAACACAATATCATCTAGTTCCACCTCATTTGAATTATCCAGTTTTTTGAAACACAACACCATCCCGTTAGTCAAGGGAACCCATAAACCGTTATTATACTTTTCTCTCTTTATTGCCAAGTCAACACTCGCTTTGGATTTTTCCAAATACTCCTCAAGCGAGTGCCCTTCTTCATAAATGTTATAATTGTCAACTATGTTAACAACCCTGTATTTATTAATATTAACCCTGTCATCAGTGTACTTATTTAATAATTTATCATATATATCTATATTATCATAAAAAGTTGCAGCGTATTTTGGAATAACGTGCCAATGGCATTCGATAAATTGTGTATGTTTTGCAAGATCCAATTGGCTATAGTAAGTACCGTAATAGATGACATTTCGAAGTATTTTGGAATCGTTGAATTTAATATCCTTAACGGTTTCTGGGATAACCAAATTTTTACAATAGATCGGCCGGATGGATACATTTTTACTGTTAAATCTAATTTCCATATCATCATCATCAACAGCATAAAGAGCGGATACCGTATAGTTTTTCCTTCCATATTTGATGGTTTTTGGTACGATAATATTCTCGGGATCATAATTATCAGGAATGAGAAGCGCCACTTCGTTATCGTTCAATATTTGGTAGTATATTTGTCCGTACGAGTCTTTTGCAGAGAAGCGGTATCCAGCTTCGGGATAGGGCAACAGTATAGAACAAGACGACATTAAGAACAGGCTTGATACGAAGATGGATAAAACCACCAAGTTTTTCTTTAGTTTAAGGTAAAACCTTTTTGTTTGCATTTTCTTTTCCATAATGATTTAATTTGTTGATTGTTACTATTATTATTCAAGTTTTGTCTATCATTTAACGCCCAGTTTCTTGCCTAGGGTATTCAGGTGTTTTTCTGGAAGTGGACCCTTGCCCCAATTTACTTCAAGCAATTGGTGAGCAAGGAGATTTTTTCTCAGCAAATTGCCCGCAGTTTTCTTGCCGCCATAACCCATCAATAGGAACATATCGAGATGCGGCAATATGCAGAGCAGATTCTCCACCTCGTCACACCTAAGCACATGGAACTCGGATGGAAAAAGCTTTAGGTCTAAGACGTTCCCATGTTTATTTATCATGGCGGTTCCAAGGATTCTTTTTGCGGGCTCCAGGGGGCCTGCATAAAGGTATACCCTATCAGGCATCAATGCATGGAAACCGTTTTGGGCTGCCAATCGCAAGGCCACATCGTACACTGTCAACGGACCAATATGGCCACATCCGCTCAAAACAGCTTGGACATGATTGTGGATATCTGTAAAACAGGCATATTTCTTCAACCACGGCT
>JAEEGJ010021260.1_pt1 | contig 13996 bp, 14 predicted proteins | sample 8958761 | NCBI WGS metagenome assembly JAEEGJ01 (sample SAMN16246546, study PRJNA631951) | gut metagenome | biome: gut microbiome; feature: rumen; material: RS-attached | host: Bos | place: Iran: Karaj | collected 2018-10 | reverse complement strand
AAATCACTAAGCTCAAGATAATCCTTCTCAAGGTCAGCAATCGCCTCTTCATCCTCAACAATAAGTATTCTACTCATACACCCTCTCTGCCTTTCTATGGATTATTGTGTTTCATTAGCTACTGTTACTGTATCAGAGCTATCTGCATATTCTACGTACTTCCTGAGCACGAAGTGCATGCAGGTACCTTCGTTCTCGTGGCTCGTAGCCCAAATGTATCCGCCATGGTCTTCAATGATCTTCTTAACGATCGAAAGACCGATACCACTTCCGCCCTGCTTGGAGTTGCGGGAGGAATCTGTTCTGTAGAACCTGTCAAAGATATTGGGAATATCCTTCTGGGCAATACCCTTTCCGTTATCCTCTATCTCGACTCTCACAGAATCGATCTCATCCAGTATCCTGATATCGATCTGTCCGGTTCCGTCATCTCTTCCAAGATACTTGACACTGTTGCTGACAATGTTGTTAACAACTCTCTTGATCTGCTCTGCATCAGCAACTATCAGCGTATCCGGTGTTGTAAGATTGGAGTAATTAAGCTTGATGGATTTACTCTCAAGGTCAGCACCGATCTCATCTATACAATCCCCAAAATACTCGCCGACATTTATCTTGGTGAAATTATAAGGGATTCTGTTGTTATCAATGCTCGAATACAATGTAAGTTCATTAATAAGGTTATTCATATCGTTGGCCTTGCTATTAATGATCTTAATGTATTTCTTCTGCTTATCAGGACTGTCTGCAACGCCCTCCAAAAGGCCCTGTGAGTATCCCTTGATAGCAGTGATCGGCGTCTTCAGGTCGTGGGAGATATTACTGATAAGCTCTTTGTTCTGCTTCTCCCTCTCTATCTTCTCTTCCGCGGATTCCTTAAGACGAAGTCTCATGTCCTCGTAGTTTCGGTACATGGCTCCGATCTCGCCCTTTTCCTTGACATCCGTCGGAAGTACAAAGTCGAAATTTCCATCCTTGATGTGCTGCATCGCGATGTTCAGCTGATTGATCGGCCTGAAGAAACTTCGCCCCAGCCACATGGTCAGAAGAAGGCTGGTCACGAGCAATATGAAGATTATCGCAACGCACATGTAAATAACAAGCGATGTAGTGACTGCAGTTCTAATGGTTGAGATGAAATACAGACTGCCCCTTGCGCCATCGGAAAACAGAAAGTCTACCTGTCTTACCAGATGCTTGGACGAGGTGTAATAAATACCCTCGATACTGTTACCATAGCCCGGGAGCTCGTTGATAACTGCCTTGGCCTTGTCTCTGCTGGCAGCATAATAAAGCTCACCACCTTTTTTGACTATGATGAAGGAATATCTCGATTCCACCTGCGCATCCAGATCTGAAAGGAACTGTTCATTCTCCAGGATAAAAGGATTGGATAACATATTGATGGCGATTTCTTTTACCAGCTCATCGGTCATCTCCGCAAAAGTACCACCGGGATCAGAGATCATACCGTAGTCAAACGCGGTGGTATGCTGCTGCAGCTGCTGTTTGTAAGCCATATAGCGGCCAAAGGCCATAAATGTGCCCACTGCCAGGATAAGCGGAATGACAACAATCGCCAAGGACGTAATTAAGAGTTTTGTACGAAATCTCATTGTGTCCCCCTAAGCCATAATTAAGTATATCATATTTTGGGCAAACTTAAGATATTTTTTATAGTAGTTTTGCTTGATATGCGACTTTTACCATGCTACACTTTAATGCGGATAAAAAAACGTTTTCCACACGATTATACGGAGGCTTTGATAATGATCAATTGGAACAATCTTGATACCCTTAATTCCTTTAAGGAACTCTCTAATGTTTCTAAGGTTAACCTTCAGGAGGTTATGTCAGGCGAGAGCGGAGCTGAGAGAGTTAAGAACTACTCAGTACCTATGGCAGCCGGTCTTTCTTACAACTACGCAGCAAAAGAGGTTAACGACGAAATCCTTGCAGCACTCAAGAAGCTCGCTGAGGAAGCTCAGCTTGCTGAGAAGTTTGAGGCTCTCTACAACGGAGAGGTTATCAACACAGGTGAGAAGCGCCTTGTTCTTCACCAGCTCACAAGAGGCCAGCTTGGCGATAAGGTAGTTGCTGACGGCGTAGATAAGAGAGAATTCTATGTTAAGGAGCAGAACAGAATCGCTGAATTTGCAAAGAAGGTTCACTCAGGCGAGATCGTAAACGAGAAGGGCGAGAAGTTCACAACAGTTGTTCAGATCGGTATCGGCGGATCAGACCTTGGTCCAAGAGCTATGTACCTTGCTCTTGAGAACTGGGCTCACAGAACAGGGAACTTTAAGATGGAAGCCAAGTTCATCAGCAACGTTGACCCCGACGATGCATCAGCCGTACTTAATCAGATAGATGCAGCTCATTCAATCTTCATTCTTGTATCCAAGTCAGGTACAACACTTGAGACACTCACCAATGAGTCTTTTGTTATAAATGCTCTTAAGAACGCAGGTCTTGATGCTTCCAAGCACATGATCGCAGTTACATCAGAGACTTCACCTCTTGCAAAGAGCGACAACTACCTTGAAGCTTTCTTCATGGATGACTTCATCGGCGGACGTTACTCATCAACATCAGGCGTTGGCGGAGCAGTTCTTTCACTTGCCTTTGGTCCTGAGGTATTTGCTCAGTTCCTTGACGGCGCAGCTGAGGAAGACAAGCTCGCAGCAGGAAAAGACCTTATGACAAACCCTGCAATGCTTGATGCACTTATCGGTGTATTTGAGAGAAACGTTCTCGGATACGAGAGCACAGCAGTTCTTCCTTACTCACAGGGACTTAGCCGTTTCCCTGCACACCTCCAGCAGCTTGATATGGAGTCAAACGGAAAGAGCGTTAACCGCTTCGGCGATCCTATAGACTATGTGACAGGACCTGTTATCTTCGGTGAGCCCGGTACAAACGGACAGCACTCCTTCTACCAGCTCCTTCACCAGGGAACAGACATCATTCCTCTTCAGTTCATCGGCTTTAGAAACAGCCAGCTCAGGAACGATGTAGATATCCAGGGCAGCACAAGCCAGCAGAAGCTCTGCGCTAACGTAGCAGCTCAGATCGTAGCATTTGCCTGCGGCAAGAAGGATGAGAACCTCAACAAGAACTTCAAGGGCGGACGTCCTTCAAGCATCATCATCGGTGATGAGCTTGATCCCAAGTCACTGGGAGCTCTCCTTTCACACTTCGAGAACAAGGTTATGTTCCAGGGCTTTGTATGGAACATCAACAGCTTCGATCAGGAAGGTGTACAGCTCGGTAAGGTCCTTGCCAAGAAGGTTCTTGCTCACGATACAGACGGAGCACTTGCAGAGTACAGCAAGCTTTTGAACATCTGATAACTTAGGTAAATGAAGACAAAAATTAAGGGAGCTGATTTTCAGCTCCCTTTTTTATATGCTTTTTGTTGTTATTACATGGACTTCATCATTTCCATTACAAGAGCCGCGCAGTCTTTTGCAGCCTTCTTCTCAAACTCCGGATAATCCATTACGTCCGATCCGTCAGCCTTATCTGAGATTGCTCTGATGATAACGAACGGGATCTTGTTGAGATAGCACGCCTGAGCGATTCCGGCGCCTTCCATCTCGCAGCACATTCCGCCGAGATCTTTTATAATGGAGTCCTTGACGTCCTTCTCAGCAATGAACTGATCACCGCTGCATACCCTTCCTTCAAATACTCCAAGGTCAGGTGCTGCTGTCTTTATAGCAGCCTTTGCCTTCTCTATAAGCTCTTTATCTGCAGGGAAAGACAGTACTCCCATCTGAGGGATCTCGCCCTTCTTATAACCAAAGATAGTAGCATCAACGTCGTGGTAAGCTGCGTCGGTTGAAAGTACGATGTCGCCGATGTTGATCCTCGCATCTAAAGATCCTGCAACTCCCGTATTGAGCACATGTGTTACTCCGAAGGTGTCTACCAGGATCTGAACGCAGATACCTGCATTGACCTTGCAGATTCCGCTTCTTACTACTACAACCTCTGTAGTTCCGATCGTTCCTTCAAAGAACTCCATGGATGCCTTATTTACTGTATTTTTAATAGTCATGGCTGCCTTAAGAGATTCTACCTCAACCTCCATGGCGCCAATAATGCCGATTTTCACTATAGCTTCTCCTTCTTATTCCGGATAAACAAGATGCTTTTCATCTATTCCGTATAATGTGTTGTCCAGATATCTCTTTGAAATGAACTTCGCCATTCCAAGGTTCATGTCCAGGTAATTTCCGCAGTCTCTGGGGCTTGCTCCGGGAACCTCTCCCTCAAAGTCCCTTGCGAACTCAAACATTCTTGTGATAAGAGGAACAATATCTTTTGAATCAAGGTCTCCTGCAAGAACAACATAGAAGCCGGTTCTGCAGCCCATAGGTCCGAAGTAGATGGTTTTATCCTTGTACTCGGGATCGTTTCTTAAAAATGTTGCACCCAGATGCTCAAGAGTATGGATCTCAGCTGTATTCATGACAGGCTCTTTGTTGGGAGCAGTCATTCTAAGGTCAAATGTTGTTAAAGTCTCCTGTCCGACCTTATCTTTCCTTGATACATAGATTCCGGGCTCAAGATCTAAATGATTGACGGTAAAGCTAGCGATTTTTTCCATTTTAAACCATTCCTTTAATTATTCTCTGGCTGTCTTGTGGAATACATCATAGGAGTCTTTTAAATACTCTTTGATATTCTCATAGTCCCTGTTTGCAATAGCCGTGTAGAGCGTATCTACGATATAGAGCTGAGCAAATCTTGAACTGTTCAGTCCGCTCTTTTTATCAATCTCAGGAGAGGTTGCAAAAAGAACCTGATCACAGCCGGTGGTCAAAGCATTGTTACCAAGCTTTGTAACTGCTATTGTAGCAGCTTTACGCTCTTTTGCAATATTGTAAAGCTGCATAATTTCGGTATTTTTAGCATTGTCCGCAAAAAAGATTGCCACATCATCAGGCGCTATCTGGGAAACTGTCATGAGATTCATGTGATGGTCCTGATTGAAAACGACATTGTAGTGTATTCTAAGAAGCTTGCAGTAAAGATCGTAAGCAGCTATTCCCGCAGTACCTACCCCGAATACCTGTATCTGCTTTGCTCCGATGATCGCTTCAACTGCATCATTGAAAGCTTCTGCTGCAAAAAGTCTGTATGTAGTCTGTATGGCCTGAACACTGGTTGCACAGATATTGTCGGCAATTGACTGTAGCGATGTATATTCGTTTATATCCTTGAAGGCAATCTTAGGCGCATTCTCGCCTACCTTTTCAAGGTTTGTGTTAGCCTCAGCGTAATATGCGTTTTTCAGGTCTTTTAGACCATCATACCCTATAGCCTGAGCAAATCTTGTCCAGGCTGCCTGAGTAGTCCCCGACATTTCCGCCAGCTCTTTTATTGGGTGTTTAAAGAGCGCGTCCTTATGTTCCAGAACATAATCCGCCACCAGCTTCTCGGAAGAGGGCAGCTCATCATAACTACTTCTAATTTTTTCACTTACGATATTCATGTGCAGCCTCCATACATAAAATTCTCCCACTTACTAGTATATCGCATTTTTGATAACGAAATGAAATTAATTTTCAAACAATTACGAATCTGTTTCTTAAATATTTATAAAATAAAGAGTATTTTCTGTCTCTTTGTGATATTCTGAATTTACGGCAGTTATTTGTGTATTTATACACTTAGGCGCAATGCGCAGGAAAGGAGATTTCTTATTATGAAATGGGTATGTCAGGTATGCGGTTATGTTCATGAAGGCGACACTCCTCCGGAGGCATGTCCTGTATGTAAGGCACCGGCTGAGAAGTTCACCAAACAGGAAGGCGAAATGGTTTGGGCTGCTGAGCATGTAGTTGGCGTTGCTAAGGGCGTTCCGGAAGACATTATTGAGGATCTTCGTCAGAACTTCAACGCAGAGTGTACTGAAGTTGGTATGTACCTTGCTATGAGCCGCCAGGCATATAGAGAAGGTTATCCCGAGATCGGTGATTATTACGCAAAGGCAGGCTGGGAAGAGGCAGAGCATGCTGCTAAGTTCGCAGAGCTTCTTGGTGAGGTATTAACTGACTCCACAAAGAAGAATCTTCAGATGCGTGTAGATGCTGAGAACGGCGCTACAGCAGGAAAGACAGACCTTGCAAAGAGAGCTAAAGCTCTTGATCTTGATGCGATTCATGACACAGTTCATGAGATGGCAAGAGACGAAGCAAGACATGGTAAAGCTTTCGCAGGCCTGCTTAAGAGATATTTTGGCTAATAAAAATACATAATATGCAAGCAAATAGAGGGCTGCTTATTAAAAAGCAGTCCTCTTTCTTTTTGTCTATTTCAGATATCCATTTTCTTCTAGAAGCTTGGTCATAAAGCCTGTATATTCCTGGAGTGCATCCTCACATGGGCCCATCATCTCTGCGTTCAGATCGATAGCTTCTTTTGAATCCTTGATCTTATCGAACATATCCTTATGCGTTCTGAAATATTTGGTGTAATCCACCTTGGAAGGATCAATAGCATGATGAGATCTGGCAGCAGACATAACAATTTTATTGTCTTTGTTAAACAGACCTCCGGCAGCTTTGGGATATATGATAACGTCCCAGTTTTCTGTTGCGGGAAGTACTATATATTCCAGGTCGCCGTTACTCTTTTTCGTGGTGCCAAATTCTGACATGTTTTCTCTGTCCCAATGCGCTTCCATGAAGTGAAGAATGTCTTCAGGAGTCATGGTTCTGTTGATAGTGATAGTCTGTCTGCCTTTCATAGTAAAACTCCTTTCATACGTATTGAATTATTTTGCATAATAAGTTTCAGTGATTCCGCAATCAGAAACTATAAGAGTTTCTCCATCGTCAAGGATTGTCAAAAGAGCGCCCTTGCACTCATCAAAGCTCTGGTTGCCATTTTTCTCAAGGTCCAGAAGATATGAGTGAGAACTGTCTGGATCTTCCATTACTCCGAAAGTTTCGTCATAACCGAAACTATATCTCCTTATGAAAAGATATTTATATGTACTGTCGGGTGATTTCTCAAAGAGTACCACCGGATCACTGGACGTTTTTGAAACAAAGTTTTTATCTAAAAGAGGCTTTCCCTGAGAACCATTTATTCTTGAAACAGAATCGTCCAGAGCGCCATCATCTCCAGCGAAAAATCCATCAGGAGCATAGTTGTTTCGAACCATGCATCCGTCATAGCCAAAGTAGTAAAGCTTTCCGTCATCGTTTTTAACCCAGATGTTTCTGGCTTCTGAGCCGTCATTTAAAGTGCAGATGATCTCACCACTTGGAAGCTTTTCCCTGGTTCCCCCTTCTGCTATGTTCTGAGGAGTCTTTGGGGTGCTTGAAACGGTGTCAAATTCAGACTCGACCTTCTCCTGAGCAGCCTGCATTTTGTCATCCTCAGCGGGCTGGGCCTGTGCCTCATTGTCGGTATCGGTAGAGACTGGTTCAGTCTCTGTTACCTGTGGCTGTACAGTTTCTGCTTCAACAGGTTCTTTTTCCTCAACAGCAGAACTGGCAACATCTGAGGCAACATTTTCTGAAGGAGTGATGCCACTTATATTGATCACACCATTATAGGCAAGGAAATAACCTGCAGTTACCGCGGTCATGAGTAAAGTAAGAATCAGCAGTATCGCCAGCACTGGAGATTTCTTTTGTCTGGTATTTCCCTGGGGAGATGGTGGATTTCCATTTAACGGTTTTCCACACTGTATGCAGAATTTCTGGTTATCCGGAATCTTTGCTCCGCAATATGGACAGAACATGTCATATCCTCTCTTTCGATCACAATAATGGAATCATGAACCACTGAGCCTGATACTCTTTGTCCATGGTCATGCCAACGGCGCCTTCTTCTGAGCAGAGATATTTAAATCTGCCAGTCATGCCTTCTTCTTCGTTGCCCTTATCTATTTCAAGGGCCCTGGCTAAGGCCTGTTTTGAATCAATGATGTCTTTACCCGGGAGAACTGCCCATTCATCTGTATAAACAGCAGCCTCTGCTACAGCATCTATCAACTTGGTGAATTCTTTCATGAAACGCCCAGCCTTTCCTGGTCAGTAAATTACTGCCAAAAGTTCTTTTTCCTGAAATATCAGTGATTGATAAGAAGTCCCAAAACAAAGAGCAAAAATGCAGGTACAAGGAGTATTGCGCCAATCTGCATGCACATCTGAATACCAGCTGCTGTAAGAATTGTACCAGCGAGGTAGCCGGCAGCACTTCCGCCCATAAGGCTTGTGACAGTCTGAGCTGACCGTGGATCATTCATTCTTTTTCCGCAGAAAATGTGGAGCAGCAGTCCGTACAGGAAGCTGCTCTTTTTACCAAGACTTCCGATCACCATTACCAACAGATATGCTCCGATTGCGCAGTTCATGCGGTTCTGGGTTATATTACAGATCCAATATATTAAAAGAGATGTTCCTGCGCCAAACAGCCAGGCTGCCGGGTCATAGAGCCTCTTAAATGCCAGGGCGGAAAAAGACTTTCCGATGCCGGCAAAGAAGCTGCCAAGAGGCTTTTCATGCATTTCCCAACCAAGTACTATTGAGTTGAGAAACATCATAAGAAGCATTTTGCCAAGTATTCCGCCAGCGATTCCAATAACACCGCCGTACATACCACCATTGGCGTAAATAAGCAGGCTTATGATGGCAAACGGATTTTTGATATGACCTGCAGCTGTCATCATGGCAAGCAGAAACTGGGCTTCAGACACCAGAATAGTAAGCAGTAACGAGATGATAAGAATTCTAGGATTTTTCAGGGTCTGAGCCGTGTTTGACAGGTATGAACTTATGTAGCTGCCAACGGTATATTTCTTTTCTACTGTTGTTTGCATATTTCTTTCAGCTCCTCTACACTTACATCTTTGAGTCCGTCAAGTAGCATTTCCATCTGGGAAATAGCTTCCTGTGCAAGCTCTTTTTCTGAAGGAAGGGGGATGATAATCCACTGTGCATTGTATTCGTAGTCGAAGGTTACGCCTAATGCACCCTCCTTAGAACAAAAGAATACCGTTGCTTTTTTCTCTGCTGTCGCAAAAGCCTCATCTATTGATTCTGCCATTTGTTTCAGGCCGTCAGCATCCAGGGTAAGTCCCTGATCCGGAACAAACCAGAATTCACTTAGCTTTGCCGCCAAATCTGCAGCTTCCTTCATGGTTAAACATTTTTGCATAGCTTATCTCCATCAATCATCGTCGTCGGGCAGGGCAAGTTTTATAAGACCGCTGACAAGCGAAGACGCACCTTCTTTGTATCTGTCATTCTTGACAACCGCTTTTGTGAAACCGGATTTTTGGGACTTTAGTCCAAGCTTGGAAATGCTGGTGCCCGTGACATTATTGTTATTGTAAAGTCCGTTATATACCTTGTTATCGCGAATCTCAATGCCTTCAGTGACGCCGTCCATAACCTTTCCTACGCCGTAGTCTATAGCAAATTCGGCTAAGCCTTCCTTTGCTGCATCGCTGGCCTTTTGTAGTGCCTGTTCATGGGTCTTGCCGTCTATAACCCTTGCATTGATGTATTCTGCTGTTCCGTTGCCGGTTACATTAGCAAGGCACTTGAGTTCATTACTATATTCATTATTTGGGATATTATCCTTAACATAATTCAGACCACCATTGACAAGGGTCTTCCCAATAGCCTGCTTAAGGCTCTGCTTTCCGGCCATACACTCACCGCCCTGAGCGGCGGCCTCAGAAAGGAATTTGTAGCCGTTCTTAATTGATTTTCCGGCGCCTGTTGGCTCAATCTCAGCCATTACATCGATGGCAATGTCAGCACCCTTTTTAACATTCTCTGCAGTTTTTGTGGCAGCATCCCAATAGTCTCCGGCAGCAGCGTATTCACCAAACTTCTGGGATTCTACCTGACGCTCCTCCAGAATCTTTTTCTTGAATTCCTTGGTGTTGCCGTCAAACACACCTCTCTTGTACATGATCTTATTTATTCGATCCTGTTCCTGCAGATATTTTTCCTGAAGGTCTTTGTCAATTGCCGCCTGGCGCGCTTCCTGAGACAACTGGTTGTTAGCTTCTCTCTGCTGCTCCTTCCATGCATCCAGTTTTTCCTGTTCAAGACCGATTTCAGATGCATTGTCAAACTCGTAATCAGCCCTGTCGTTGATATCCTTGATGGTGACTTGAGCTCCGGTGAGAGCATTCTTGTAGGTTCCGTCTCCATTGGATAGATAAACACTTTCCTGTCCGTTAAAAGGATTTCTGTAGTGGATATCACCATCAGAGTCAATAGTGACGCCCTGACCTAGAGAGCCAGGGTCAACACTTCCTGATACCGCACCTCCTTCGCCGGCAGTTGGAGGAGTTGGGCCTCCGCCCATGGTTCCTGTTGCCAGAAGAGCTGATACAAAACCGCCAAGTGTCATGCCCACAGCTGTAGCGGCAGTTTTGAAACGGTCGAGATGCTCGTCATCACCTTCAAAGACAGAGATAAGAAGTTTCTCAGCTTCTTCGTCAGTAAGAGTAACATCCTGTTCCTGATCAGCTACATCTCCAGTCTCTTCGGAGCTTCCTGCTGAGGCTTCTTCAGATTCCTGGCTCTCCTCGTCCGAAACCGTTTCCTCTGTTTCATCTGTCTCTTCTTCCGAGGAATCTTCTTCCGAGGGTTCTTCTATACTTTCAAGTTCACCTGCCTGGTCGACACCTTCCTCTTCATCATCATTGTAAGGAGTATCGCTAAGCCTGTAGTAAATTGAAGAAGGAGGATCTACCTGATTGCCATTAAATACAAGCATTTTATGTTCCAGGGTATGAGAATCAATGAGGATAAAACGGTCAGTCTCAGTCCAGGTGTCTTCTGCAGGCTGGAGATCTATAACAGTAAGGAAGGTGAAACTTGTATTTGTTATCAGTTCCCCGGTTTTACTATCATAGGTATATGTTCCCGACCATACATCATTTATGACCTGTCCATTTTTGAACACTTCATCCGCAGGGTAAGTTAAGTGGTACGTCAGGGTTGCGGTTCCATCAGATTGCAGCTGTATTGTTAAGGTGTGCATTGTCGCATCTGAAGCTTCACCGTAATCCCACTCTCCGTTGAATGCATCCACAGGGAAAACTTTTCCTGCCCCGGATGCGTAAGCTCTTTTGCCAGGAACAGGCAGGCACATGATTACTAACGCGGCAAATAAGCAGGCATAGATTCCTCTTAGAATCCGGCCTGCTCTACGTCTTGAAACAATACGCTTTGGTCTATACATGAACACTTCTCCTGTTTATAAAAAATTAAGACAATGTTTGTATCTTCGATATGTTTCGCTATAATTATCCGTTTATACTATTAGTATAACTTACTTGTCGTGAATAAATCTGAAAGTAAAAATGAATTTTTAATAAAAAGGAGGTTGTCATGAAAAACAGACTCAGATATTTAGCCTTACTCATGGTGCTTGTTGTGCTGACTACTGCCTGTGCTGGTGCCGAGAGCGAACCCGCAACAACAGAGCCTGCCGAAGCAGTCACAGAAGCGACTTCTGAAGCTGCGGTTGAAGCCTCTGTTGAAGAAGTAAAAGAAGAGCCGGTAGAAGCTGTTGAATGGGAAGAGCCTGAAAACGTGGTTGATCCACAGTTTACAGATGATTTCGATGAAGTGACAGACTACTCGGCTTGCCTTGAAGGCAGCAGCGTAAAGTCCGGAAGCAGAATATGGATAATGGGTAAGGTAGAAGAATACGACAAAGAGGCTAAGGCTATTAAAGTAGCGACAAAGGATGGCCCATGGATTGTCTCTGTCGGTGCCGCAGGAACAGATGATTATTATAAGCTGGTAGAAAAGACTGTAGATCAGTATGTGAGGATTTTTGGCGTCTACACCGGATATGAAGCAGATTATGGAATGCCATCTATGGCGTTCCAGCCTAAGGACTATCAGAAATATGCCTTCCGTCTGGAGAGCGTAGATAATAATTTCAGACTGACGCAGACGGATTATACCGTTCCGATGCCGGAATTTGATACGGATGAGACCTTTATGAACATTTCCTACAAGATTGCATCCGCCTGGACAAAGGATGACAGTGAGAGCGCTCATTATTATAAGTATCCTGAGGACACGTTATCATCCTTCATTATGTATAATTATATAGAAAATGCAAAAATGGGATTTGATGAAATAAACGCTGATCAAGTTCTTTCCGATTTGGCGGACAGCTATGTGGATGATGGGGACGAGGTACTTAGAAAGCAGTCCTTTAAGCTTGGAGGATACCCCGCTCTGTGTTTTGAGATGGCCTTCACCCCGGATGGATACCCGATTCCTCTCACCATGTTCTGCTACATGTTTATAGTCGAGGATCAGTACTACTTCTACGGCGCGACAGAGCCATATCTTGTAGGAGAGACAAGCAAACAGTTCCTCTCAAATATGTTCAAGGAGCTTAAGTTGGCTGATGACGATTCTACAGCAGACAAGACAACAGGCGCCAATGACAGCGCAGCAGAAGCATCCACTAAGGACAGTGCTACAGAAGAAACCACAAAGGATGCATCAAAAGATGCTTCAAAAGACACTTCATCAAAGACAGAGACTGCCCAGGCAGAAGCTGCAAAACCTGCATATCCGCCAAAATCAGAGATTGAAGGAAAGACCTTCACGCAGCACATGAAGGGAACACTTACCGGAGAGAATAATGGTGAAATGCTTACTCTTGATATGGAAGACGACTTACCTGCAATCCTTATAACAAGCGATATAGTCGCTAACTACGACGAGGCAACCGGAAAATCTTCCTGTGTCATGGATATTGAAGGAGTTCCTACTCCGATGACCTTCTCCTTCTCGTATAACTCAAAAGGCACTATAGTTTATTCTGCACCTTTTAGCTATACAACGCCCCAGTACACCGCAACAGGCGTAATGTCCGGCTATAGAAAATAGACAATATAAACGCGAAAAATCCTCAGCACTGTTCAGTGCTGAGGATTCTTTTTTATCACGTGATTTAAACATGATTTAATGATGTGTTAGAATGGATAAAGCAAATAATTTGCTATAGTCTACAACAGAGGGGAAGCATATATGAGGATTGTAAATCTTATTGAGAATACTGAAGGGGTAGAGGGCTGCAGTTGTGCTCACGGATTGTCTTTTTATATTGAAACAGAAAAGCACAAGCTTCTGTTTGACCTGGGACCTTCGGGAGATACACTTGGAAATGCTGGTCAGCTTGGGGTGGACTTAAAAGCGGTTGATACTGTGATTTTAAGTCATGGCCACTATGACCATTCCGGTGGTATCATCTCCTTTTCAGAAATAAATAATGATGCTCCCATTTATATGCAGAGGTCTGCAACAGGGGACTATTATGCCGACGATGGGGAAAAAGCTGGTGCAGACCGCTATAGATATATTGGTATAGACAAGAAGATTGGTAAACTGTCCCAGGTAAAATTTCTGGATGGTGATTACAGAATTGATGATGAGCTGGAGCTTTTTACGATAAAGAAACGGACCCATGAGCTTCCATTCACTAATAAGAGGCTCCTCATCAAGGATGGTGACACTTATACTCCCGATGATTTCAGACATGAGCAGTACCTCGTCATAAAGGATGGTGACAAGCGGATATTACTGTCAGGCTGTGCCCACAACGGCATCCTTAGCATCATGGATGCTTTTATATCAAAATACGGAATAGCCCCCGATGTTGTTATAAGCGGATTCCATTTGATGAAGAAGAGCGGTTATAGAGATGAGGAGATTGGTGAGATCATTGATATTGCCAAAGCATTAAAGAAATATAACACTCATTTTGTGACCTGCCATTGTACCGGGCTTCCGGTATATGAAGTTATGAAGGATATAATGGGAGATCAGCTGGAATACGTTCATTCCGGTGAAGAGATTTCATATGTATGATCTGATCAGGGAGACTGCATGAAAAACTATATAAATACAATGGAATGCGCAAATGGCGGCAAGATGAAGTGGGCCATTATAAATGACAATCTTCATGTTGGCTATAT
>JAEEGJ010021259.1_pt1 | contig 13996 bp, 13 predicted proteins | sample 8958761 | NCBI WGS metagenome assembly JAEEGJ01 (sample SAMN16246546, study PRJNA631951) | gut metagenome | biome: gut microbiome; feature: rumen; material: RS-attached | host: Bos | place: Iran: Karaj | collected 2018-10 | reverse complement strand
GGACGCTCAGCCACGACCTGAACAGGTTCTGGCAGACCAAGGTGCTGCGCCGCGAGGACCCCTACCTCAAGGTGGGCGAAGTCAACGACCGCGCGCACAAGGGCGCAAGCGAATACGTGTGGGCCCTGAAGGACATCAACATCAAGGTGGAACAAGGCGACGTCGTGGGAATCATCGGACGTAACGGCGCCGGCAAGAGCACGCTCCTCAAGCTGCTGAGCCGCGTGACCGCCCCCACCACCGGCACCATCCGCGCACGGGGCCGCATCGCGAGCCTCCTCGAAGTGGGCACCGGATTCCACCCGGAGATGACCGGCCGCGAGAACATCTACATGAACGGCGCCATTATGGGCATGAGCCGCGCCGAGATTACCCGCAAGCTCGACGAGATCGTGGACTTCAGCGGCTGTGAACGCTACCTGGACACCCCCGTGAAGCGCTACAGCAGCGGCATGACCGTACGCCTCGGGTTCGCCATCGCGGCACACCTGGAACCCGAAATATTGGTGGTGGACGAAGTGCTCGCCGTGGGCGACGCCGAATTCCAGAAAAAGGCCATCGGCAAGATGCAAGATGTAAGTCGCGGTGAAGGTCGCACAGTGCTATTTGTGAGCCATAATATGGGCGCAGTCAAGAACCTGTGTAAGACTGGTGTGCTGCTTGAAAATGGAATGATAAAATTTTACGGAAATGTTGATGATGTAATTAACACATATATTCAAACGAATATAATAGATTATTCACAACACAAAATTGTCACTCCAGACATGCGTGAAAAAGGATCTACTGGCGAAATTACCATTGAAGAGGCGACTTTGCTCAACAATGCCTCAGAAATGGGAACCGACGAACCTATAGAAATAGAATTACTTTTAAAAAAACATTTTGGTTCTGCAACCAAATGCAAATATTCTGTAAACTTATTTGATGAAACTGATAGCCGAATTATTGGATACGTTTCTAAGGACATTCCTGTACCGCAAAATCAAGAAATGTTTAAAGTTCACCTAACATTAACAAACCATTCCCTGACTCAACGTAAATACAAGATGAGTCTAAACGTAGGTTATAAAGATTTTGGTTCTAATGTTCAAAACTTTGACGTTGTCAACCCTGGGGTTCTTTCGTTCGAAATAAAATATATCAATAAAAAAAGCAGTGTTGAATATTCTAGTTGGAATCGTAATTGGGGCGCAGTCATACACCAAGGTTGCAACATAGAGGCGCGTGTGGTATGACCTTACGTGAACAACTTAAAGTAAATCCCATCGTAGTTTTTTTATATTATCTTCCGATAAAGATATTTCTTACTATTGCCCATTTTTTTCCTCTGCAACGAAAAATTGTATTTGATAACTTTTGCGGAAGAGGTTTAGGAGATGATCCCAAATACATTCTTCTACAAATGATAAAAGATGGGATAAAAGCAAAATACATTTGGCTAACCAGTGATTTATCAATTGATGTTCCTGCAGAAGTTACAAAAGTTCAATTTGGCTCATGGAAAGCAAAGTACCATTATTTAACGGCAAAGATATGGGTAGATAATGTCAAGAATGTTTGCAAACCTCGAAAAAGAAAAGGTCAGTTTTATTTGCAAACATGGCATAGCATTTTTACGACAAAAATGCTTGAGCAAGATGTTGAATCGACACTTTCGCTCAATTATATCGCAGCATCAAAAGAAGACAGCTCAAAAATTGACTTAATGTACGCAAATAACGATTTTAACGTCAATCTTTTTAGAAGATCTTTTTGGTATAATGGGAACGTTATTAAATCCGACTCCCCCCATCTATCTTGCATTCTAGAACCACCTTGCAAATTAAAAGAACGAATTTGCTCTAAATATGATATTCCCAAAGACAAGTACATTATCCTTTATACGCCCACTTTTAGAAAAAAATTTGATATCAGCGTTTTTAAATGGAATTATGCTTTAATATTGGAAGCTTTTAAAAGAAAATTCAATAAAGATTTCATTCTTTTAGCAAAATTTCATCCAAACATTTCTAGACTAATGTCATCTTTCGCGGATAAAGCGTTCTACAATTTATCTGATTATCCAGACGTCACTGAATTGGTTGCCATTTCAGATATTCTCATAACTGACTTATCCAGTGTGGCCTATGAGATGGCCATAAAAGGACAACCGGTTTTTTTGTTTATGAAAGATTTGGATGATTATACAAAAAATGATAGAACACAATATTTCCCAATAGAATCTTTGCCATTCCCCGTTGCTCAAACAGAAAACGAATTCATACGTAAAATTGACCAATTTGATGAATTTGATTACAAAAATAGGGTTAATGTTTTTTTTGAAAGAATTGGCCTAAACGATTCTGGCAAAGGGTCTATATTTATATCAAATATTTTAAACGGACGGCTTCAATAAGATGGACAATATCGTACAACAATTTTCCTTTTCAAGTGACAATGATTATTGGAATTCCTTTTACGAGCAGAAAAGGGAATCAATCTCTCAAGAAAGCCTATTTTCTCATTTTGTCCAAAAATATATCAAAAGGGGCAAGACTCTAGTAGATGTGGGATGCGGAAATGGCAGGGATAGCATATTCTTCAACAATCTTGGTCTCAATGTTATAGGAATAGATGGTTCTACAACCGCTATTAATTTATTACAAGGAAAAAAAAGTGAAACCCTATCATTCATTCTTGGAAATTTTACCAATGATTCAAGAATATTCAACGCCGCAATTGACTACTATTATAGTCGTTTTACATTACATGCGATTAATGAAGCTGATGAAGACATTCTGCTCAATAATATTGCAAAAAATTTAAAGGGAAATGGTTATTTTTTCTTAGAAGTTCGAAGTATCCATGATGAAAAATTTGGCAAGGGTATTCCGGTAGGGAAAAATACGTTTATTTTAGACGGTCATCACAGACGTTTCCTTGATATAAATGAACTTAAAAGCAAATTAGAAAAGCTTGATTTTTTAATAAAATACGCAGAAGAAAAAAAAGACTTTGCGCCATTTTCAAATGAGAATTCTCCAATTATAAGAATTGTTGCAAAAAAATGTCCAACCCCCTAATTTCCATAATTGTTCCCATTTATAAGGTTGAATCATATTTGCGATGCTGCTTAGACAGCATCGTCAATCAGACTTATACGAATTTGGAAATCATCTTGGTTGACGATGGCTCTCCCGACAATTGTCCACAAATTTGCGATGAATACGCAACGAAGGACGACCGCATCATCGTTATTCATAAAGCGAATGGCGGACTCTCTGACGCAAGAAATGCTGGCTTAGACATTTGCAAAGGAGATTTCATCTCGTTTATAGATAGTGACGATTGGGTTGAAGATGATTATATCAGCACTTTATACGAATTGTTTTCAGATGACATCGACATCGCTGTTGGAAATTTTCAACAATTTTCGAAAGATAATCGTTTTTTTCCACCAGAAAAACAAGCAGAAGGTGTTTTCTCTAGTAATAAAATATTAGATGAAATTCTATCCCACAAAACGCCATACAAATTGGCATGGGGAAAACTTTTCAGAAGTAAACTTTTTCAAGCAATCCGTTTCCCATTTGGGAAAATTGAAGAGGATGAGTTCACCGGCTACAAGCCGTATTGTTTTTCCAAAAACATCGCATGCACAAATAAAGTTCTATACCACTATTTAAGACGTCCGGACTCAATCATGGGCAAAGAAGTTTTTTTTGATATAACAGAAATTCTTGAAAGCCAAATGGAGTTCTTTTACGAAAATGGATTTAACGAACATGCTTCCAAACTAGCGAAAAAAATTTCATGGGAATGGTTAAATCGCTATTGGTTAACATCAACACGAAGAACAAGCCTTTTTTCACCAAACGAATGCATTGACAAGATTAAATCGTTATCAATTTTTCTTAAGAAAACGCCCTTCCAGGGTGTAAATATATTTCTTTTCATATTCTTTTCAAAACATCTAAAATTATACCTTTTTTATAAAAGAATCTTCGCATTCTCACCTCAAAACAGAAATCGATCCGTGGAGATGATAAAGCAAAAAAACTATTCAGAATAAGCCATCTCCAAATTTTTGACAACATTATTCATATCCCATTTTTCTAAATCATAATATTCCACATTTTCGGGAGCTGGCTTACATAGAGCCTCGACCCATTTGTCCTTAGAGTCATCTAAAGACAATGTAGTCACTAAATTGGATATCGTTGCCGCAGAAGGAACTCTATTGGATACCACACATGGACGTTTCATCTTTTGTGCCTCGATAAGAGCAATGCCCAGCCCTTCATAAATAGATGGGAAAAAGAAAACATTCATCGCATTGAGCAAATCAGGGACATCCGTACGATTACCAACAATTTTAACATTGGATTCTAAATGCAAAGCTGCGATTCTAGAATGGACTTCATCACGCTTGGGACCATCCCCAACAAGAAGTAAGAATGCATCCTTTTTTTGATTCAACAACCTAGAAAAAACATCTACAACAAAGGGATGGTTTTTGGGCTCAGCAAATCGTCCTACATGCCCAATAACAAATGCGCCATTGGGAATACCGAGTTCCTGACGAACCTCTTGAGAAGGACGCGGATTTGTAAAATTCTTGAAGTCAATACCATTATTCATAACAATTGTATTATTCACGCCAAACATAGAGTTTAGTTCGTTACACATAGGCTCTTGAAGTGCGATTAATCGCATTCCCCTGTTTTTTACAAGCCATAATGCAGCATCAAACTCCTCCTTCGAATCTTTCGTATTTCCATGCCAATATTTTCGAGGTTCACTATGAACCGTATAAAATATTTTTTTTACTCTTTTTAAATCAAAATGTCTTAAGTAGCGTAGAACCAACAAGTGGGCATGTATTACATCAGGCTTTATGATTTTCACAATAATCCTTGCCAATATGTAATCTAAACGAAAGAAGGTCATCCACCCAAATAGATATCTACTAATAGCAGAAGTAGGTTTATACAATAAATAATCATAAAGGAAAATAACCTTTATTCCATTTTTTTTCAGAATATTCTCATATTCAGTATTCATTCTGCGCAAGCATAAAACTATAACGCAGAACTTTTTCTTATCAAGAAGTTGTGCGTAATCTTTTACTATTGTTTCAGCACCGCCTTGATAAAGCGTACTAATAAAAAACAAAATTTTTTTCATGTCAAGCACTCTTCTCTCACATTAAAAATCAATTCCATAGTGTAGACAATTTATTGATTAAACGTTCCAACAACGAAAAAGTTTTCTTTTGATCTCTCTTATTATATATATCTAAAACAAATCCATACAGCGCTGTATTACGGAACTTTCGCTCATCTTGGCCATATACGCCAAGCGTTTTCTCAAAAGACATTAGAGGGTTATTTATAGCAACGTAAACAGGTTCACTAATGCCATTTTGTTGAACTTCTTCCCAAAAAGAATTCTTTTGGAATAAATATGGCGATTCAAAACAATCATTTCGCCATCCCGTAAAAAAATGAATAAGCTTAGCATGAGGGAAATATTCCCAAGACCGGCTTATCTGTACATTATACGAATCTGGCAAAAGAGCAAAAGAATTTCCCATCTGCTTTATCGCATAATTTAAGGAAGGCATATCAATGAAATATCTGCCCGCAGATGTTTTCCGCCATGTTTCATGCCATAAGTCAAAAAATTCTCTCGAAACATCAGAGTCCTTTGAAAAAAGAACCCCTCCGTTCACATATTTTTCAACTTCTGGGTTAAATCCAACTTTTCTAAAATCCTCTTCTATTCCTTTTTTCATAGGATGATTTGCCAACAAGCAGTGGCCGTCCAAGACACCCATAATATCATGTGTAAAATCGCTCTTTTCAATCGGAGCATTCCACACAGTATCCGCATCAACATACAAGAAGTCCCCTTCGACATATTTTCTCATAGAGGTCTTTATGTAGCGCGATCTTGCTATAGCAGGGAAACCGTCTTCAACAGGCACTATTATATATTCACTTACATACCTTCGGATTTTTTCAATCTCTCTTTTACAATCCACATCGGTTTGATTATCAACCAGCAATGTTATAAAGGAATCTGGTTCAACACGTTTTAAAGAGGCCATTGAAACCAATGTCTGTTCACAATAGAACCCCTTTTTTGAGCCAACTAAGACGTACAGGTACTTCATATTCCCTCAACACATAGTATATTTATAAATAATAATAATTATGATTAAAGTTTCTGTAATTGTTCCTGTCTACAAAGTCCCGTTGGAATACCTTCGAGCCTGTTTGGACTCCTTAACAGCCCAAACAATGCAAGAATGCGAGTTTATCATTGTATCAGACGGAGCCCCAGAAGTAGAACGGGCTATGTGCAAGGAATATGCGGAAAAAGACTCCCGATTTAAAATTTTCAACCGAACACACTCTGGCGTATCCACAACCAGAAATTACGGCATAGAGCAGGCTCAAGGTGAATACTTAATATTTGTTGATAGCGATGACTGGATCAATCCCTCAACATGCGAAGCTACATATGACTTTGCGAAAAAGAATGACTCCGACATAGTTCTTTTCGATTACATCCCTATAGGCAACAGCCCATACAAGCAAGCGTCCTATGGAGGAGATTCTGTAGATGTTTTACAACCTGCTGAAATAGAAATCATCCTTAAAGAAGCAATTTCTTTAACAGACGACAAATTTGTTGGCGCGGTTTCTACAATGTGTAAATTGACAAAGCGGGAGCTGTTCGTCAAAAACAGAATTCAATTTCCAGAAAATGTTGCAATAGCAGAAGACAGAGTTGTTTCGTATTCTTTATTCCTAAAAGCAGATTGTGTTTCCTATTTGAAAAAAGAACTGTATGTTTACAACATACAGGCTTCTTCATCATCAAATAAATTTGACTCAAATATTCTTCCAAAAACAATTAATTATCTGTACGCAATAAAATATGTAAATAAAGAACATGCTCAAATTATTGCCAACACTGCAGTCAATCTTTATTTTGCAAGTTGGGAAAAGTGCTATTTGAACAAAAAAAATAGCGACAGCATTTTCAAAAGAGTGAAAAACATCTTTTCTATCGCTCATTCAAATGATTTTCAAAAGACAATTCAGTCTGCAAATATAAGCGAATACCCTCCCATCATCAAGCAAGAAGTGTGGCTACTGAAGCATAAAATAGCATTCCCTTTCTTTTTTCATGTAATAAAATATTATTTCTAGCGCGAATTCTGATGGCATTTAAGACAGTCAAGCATTATCTAAAAACTATCCAGACATATTCCATTAAGGAATTGTCTTTCCGTTTTTTTGAAATATTAAAGATTAAATTCAACAAGCCTAAAATAATATCGTCCATAACAAGAATAGAAGGGGTAGACTCCCCAAACGACATTTCAATTGTACTAATCGCCAAAAATGAAGCGCGATATATCCGAGAATGGCTTGAATACCATTTTCTAATCGGCGTTGACCACATATACATATACGACAATGATTCGACCGACGGAATTCACACACTTTTAACGCCTTACATAGAAAAGGGGCTCGTGACCTACATTCATTGTCCAGGAAAAAAAATGCAAATTCCAGCCTACAATGACGCTATCGCAAGATTTGGGAAAAAGAATAAATGGATGGGTTTTATTGACGCAGATGAGTTCGTTGTTTTACATAATAATAAAAACCTACACACATTCTTTGAAAACTTTAAAGACGAATCTGCAGTAGGAATCCATTGGATTATGCATGATTCAAACGGGCATCAAACAACTCCATCAAAAGGATTTGTTTTGTCCAACTTTAGTCGCATTTATAAGGATGACAATATAGAAGTCAACCGCAATTTTAAATCATTCGTAAAACCCGAAGCCGTCAAATTGTGCACAAATCCCCATTTTATGTGGTTAAAAAATGGATTAACTGTAAATGAAAATAAAATCCCACTAACCACACCTATTGCTCAATCTAATTCAAACAGCAAAATACAAATCAACCATTATTTTTCTAAATCTAAAGAAGAATATATTGCCAAAATAAATAGAGGTTGTGCCGACACCCATCCGGTACGTTCTTTTGCAGAAAACGATTACGATTTTACCCGGAACGGGACCAAGCAAAGTACTATTGATTTTTCTGATATATTAAAAAAGATTGGTCAAAAAATTCCTGACACCTATGGAGAATAGAATGACTTTTTCCATCGCCCTTGCTACATATAACGGCGCTAAGTTTCTTCGAGAACAGTTAGATTCTATTCTATGCCAATCGGTTGCAGATTTTGAAGTTATCGTGTGCGACGACTGTTCGACGGACAACACGCTACGAATACTACAGGAATACGCAAGTAAAGATGCTCGCTTTAAGGTGCATCAAAATGCAACCAATCTTGGATTCAAAAAGAACTTTGAACATATTCTATCTCTTTGCAAAGGCGAATTCATAGCCTTTTGTGACCAAGATGACATTTGGGAACCCGACCATTTAGAGATTCTCTATAAAAACATTGGTGATAACGACTGTATTGGCGCAAACGCCCTAATCATAGACGAAAACGGTATATCACAGAATAAGACTCTTTTAGAGTATTGGCCCATTCATGTAATGCCCCAAAACGAAGCTGAACTCTTTCAGCATGAGTTGTATTCAAACGTGATTCAAGGAACAGCTTCGTTAATCAGGACCTCCTTGATCAATCAAGCCTTGCCTTTTCCCGACAATATCAAATATCACGATTATTGGTTCGCGCTTATTGCTGGTCTTAATGAAAAATGTAAATATATAGATAATGTGGTCTTAAAATACAGGCGACATTCCAATAATGCTTCCGAATACCAGAAATTTACGATTTGGAATGCTATCAAGGACCTCTATAGATTTTCAAAAGATAGGAAAGGGTTCTATCAAGACAGCTTAAACTTGCTGAACAATTTGGTACATCAAGAAAACCTCCCCCTAGGCAAGCAGAAGTTTATTTCTGATGCGCTTGTATTTTACACCAGTCTTTCTGAAAACAAAAACAGATTGTCAGCACTTTGGTTCTATATCAAGCACTACAGCGTTATAACATTTTCAAAGAAATCTATTTGGCAGCTATTCCTATACCGTTGTTTCGGCATTCTTATCTTTGGAATTAAAGGATGAGTGGGTCCAACAGTAAAAATCGTACAATTTGAATTCCAATTTCGTGTACGCAAACCATAGCTTCGCTAAAGCCATCTGCAAAACGTTAATCTTTTTGTATTTCTTCAAAAAGAGTTCTGCGCTTTTCAAAAGAATCGAATGTTGCTGGGACCATCGATTATAGCTTTTAGAAATACTGACATGATGGTTGTGCACGTACGAACAATCAAGTCGTAAAATGGTTTTCAAACCAGCATCTGCAAATTTCTGAGCCAAGACAAATTCTTCGTAATAAAGAAAGAATTCTTCATCATACATGCCATGTTCAAGCATTTTTTTCAGGTCAACCATCAAAAGGGAACCCGGAACCGCAAAAACAGGAACCGACTTTTTTCCGTTGAAATATTTTTCCGAATAGGATCGAATTTTTAGGCAAATTTCAAAAAACAAGCTCGTAGCCAAAATATATTGCATCACACTGCAATTTTTCCAGGCACAATCCGCAGAATTAGATTGCTTTGCAGAAACAACAACAATAGATGAATCTTCTTGAAAAGTCTGATGGAATTTGCGAATACAATCTTCATTAAATGTCACATCAGGGTTTGCAATAATCGAATAATCCGCTTTTAAGACATCCGAAGAGTAACGCAAGCCAATGTTGTTTCCTGCGCCATACCCCCCATTCCTAGGCGATTTAATCACATGAACTTTATTGCCCTTGTAAATCTGCAACTGCTCCCAAGAATCATCAGTAGAACAGTTATCAACAACAACAATAAAATCTAAACGAGAATAATCTTTTATCTGCTCCACCAAATTTATCGTTGTAGAAGCATCGTTGTAATTCAATATGATGCATGAAATCTTTTTATTTTCCATCATCTATTCTCTCTTAAAGGATCCGCCAAACATAAAATAGTCATACTGGTAGCTTTTTTTTACTATCATAGAATCCAAAGTATTCCTTGGCATTCTCTCAAGAAGCGTTTTCTCAGCGGAAAAAAGTGACGTCCCCAAACCTAAACGGTGTCCGCTTATTTTTACATCCATTGCTTCTAATATGGTTGGATACATGTCAAATGAACTAAATAATCTGTTTATCGCAACCGGTTGTTGTTGAACATTAATAAAAATATTTATCCAATATAACGGGTCATCTTTGGGCAAATTTAGCAACTCCGTAAATGTTTTCCATGTGTGGTCACCCACAATGACAATAATTGTATTGTCATACCAAGGTTGCATTTTGGCCCATTGTAAGAAATCGTTCAATTGGCGTGAAGCGCATCTTAATATAGATGGGTATTGTGATGATTCCTTTTTTGAAACTTCGCACCCTTCGGACAAGTTCCCTTCAGGGAAATGAGTATCAACGGTCATTGCATACAACGCAAACGGCTTTGATGGATTTTTTTCAAACTCCTTCAGTTCTCTTTGCATTAGCCTATAAAGGGTTTTATCTGAAAGGCCCCAAAAAATTTCGTTATCTCTAGGAACAATCTTTTCTTTTTTATAATAAGGGAAATCGTGAAACTTGTCTACTTTATGTTGATTCCAGAAATTTCTTTTTGATGAAAAAGTGCCATCAGATCCTTGAACGTACACTTGGTCATAATCATTATCAGCAAGAACATCTGTCAAACATTTGACATTAGGCAAAAAACTATAAATGGAGTCGCTGTTTTCCAAACCGTAAGGTACATTTAAAGGAATTGCACAATTTTTTGCAACCTGCGCAAAAATTGTCATCCCCGTCATTGCAACATCAACTCCTCCTGGTCCAAAAGAGATGCTTTCTTTAGTGATTTTATTGATTTCTGGAGTATAATCCTTAAAATTAACCTCCATTGACTCCATCATAATATAGATAAGATTTCTCTTTTTTTGAGGAAACGATATGGCCACCGAATCAGGGAAAACATATTCACTCAAATAGAGTTGAGAGTCGTATCGTTTATTAGACTCAAAGTATGTGTTGCAAATATTTATTACAGGTAGAAATAATTTAGGTACAACCATGCAAAAAACAAAGAGTCCACACAAGAACATTACTGTATACAGCTGCTTAAGTGTAAACCATACATTGGTTCCAGAATATATACGTATTCTGTATTTCAACAATTTAAAGCACCAAGTCCTCTTTGAATAACTAACGGTTGCTGATAAAGCGACGATAAGCAAACTTGCTGGTGCGTAAATCACTAGTGTCGGACATAAAATGTTTGTCCAAATTAAATTCCACACAAAGTCTTTTGTTCCTGCATTATTTTGAAATAAAGTAAAAAGAATAATATCAGGGGATTCTAATGGAAAAGCTCTTACTAACCAAGGGATTCCATAGGCAAAAAGAATAAAAAAGAACGAGGTCAGAGCAAATAATATGGGAATTTTTTTTTGTACCAAATCTGTTTTAGGGGGCTCAAGCGATAGTGTGCAAAGAAAAATCGCGATGAAAAAACATATCAGCGATGTTGCATAAACTTGCCCCCATCCCAGCATCGTTAAAAAAGGGTATCTATACGTAAAGAGATAAAGCGAAATAGGAATAAAAAGCATTCCAAAGAGTTGTTTTACATTAGAAGATTTTCTGTGAATAAACACAAATAAAACTTCAAATATCAAACAAGCTATTACGTAATGAATATGAGCTGACATTATCTAATGAATCTGAACAAAAAAGAGATTGTGCCAACCAATCTGTTTCGAAGCATCCAAATGAAAATACGTTCGGACAAAGAAAAATAGGTTTCATTCATATTGTTTAAAGGATCCGAAAATTCTTTCATAGATAAAACTGTTTCAAGCTGTTTTTTTTTCTCTGTATTGGACTTCGTATTGTCTTTGTGGAATATGTCTTCTTTTAGTACGCCAAATAAATAATGGACGAACAGGCAGTTTGCCGCATCAACAAAAAAAACATTTTTATTTTTTCTTAGAAGCCACGCCAGGATTTCTTTAATTATAAAGGTGAAGTGCTTTTCACTATTTGGCCTATAACGGTTTTGCGCAGAATTAGTTTGTTGTGTGTAATGATAAAAGCAATCCTTTGTATAACCGATCCTATCAAAGTAATCCAGGGCCAGTGTGTTAAATAAAACATCTTCACTGATAATTGTTTCTGTAGCAAAGCGTAGATTATGCTTTGTCAAAACATCTTTCTTATAAAATTTACCCCACACACTTCCTAAAAAACGAGTGCTAGTCTTGTAATTAAAGCAAGGGGCGTTTGGTGCAAGGACCTTTATTTGCAATTCTTCTTTTTGCGCTATAGATAGTTGAGGGATGCTCTCTGCATGCAGAAAAGACTTTAAGGAATTGTTTGCTTTATGATATTGTGCAGAAAAGCAAAATAAATCGTAATTATGAAGTCTATTTTCATTGGCAAAGATTTCACAAACATTATTGTCGATCCAATCGTCAGCATCCACAAACATTACGTATTCGCCTGCAGATTCCTGAATTCCTCGATTGCGCGCCGAAGACACTCCTTTTTCAGAATGGTCTATTGCTTTAACACGAGGATCTTTAGAAGCTAATTCCAAACACACTGACCAGCTGTCATCTGAGGAGCCATTATTAATTAGCAAAATCTCTATATTTCTAAACGTCTGCGAAGTCAGGCTATGAACGCATTTAGAAAGCGTCAATACGGCATTATATACCGGAACGACTATAGAGATTAACGAGGCTGGCATTTCAAAACAACTTCTTAGATGTTACTTTTGAGGCTTGCCATGAATATACATAATCAAGTAGTGCGCGTCAACAAATCTTACAGTTTGTGGGAATAACATTACAGAATATTTGATGAATTTAGGACTGAGCCTGTAAATGAATGACTTCGGTTGATATCGGCGTTGTAGGTAATTGGGGGTTATAAAAAAAAGAATTGCCGGATATTCCCGACAATTCTTTAATACTTTGTTCAGTTCTGTATTAGATAGTGCCCTGACGAAGATTGATGAATTGCGGAGTCAAGACAGAGCAGTCAGAATCCATATCAGAGGGGGAAGAACCAACAGCACTCTTCTTAATGCCGGCGCCCCATACGAGACCGTTCTTCGTGCCGTCTTTCTTCAGCCAAAGAGTCCAAGTGGAGTTTGCAGTGCAGTCGTTCAAACCAACGTTCGTCTTAGCCTGCCAAGCTTTATGGGCTTCGGTCGGGATTGCTCCAGAAAGGGTTGCTTCAGCAATTCCAGTCTCATCGGAATATGCAAAAGATGCTGTGGACTGATTCATGGTGTAGCCGATTGCTTTCCAGTTACCGACATACAGTCCAGTTTCAGAAACGTATGCATCCTGCAGCTTGACGTATTCGCCAGCGGCCGGGCCCACTTCGGAAGCCTTGGACTTAGCAATCATGCCGAACAGTTTCGGTACTGCGACGGCGGCCAAGATGCCCATGATCACGATCACGACCATCAATTCGATAAGGGTAAAACCTTGCTTTTTCATAGTGTACTCCTTGTTGTTTGTTACACACTTGTTTGGTCTTAGGCCCGTTAGTGGGCGTTCAACCGGTTTATGTCTGTAATATAAACAATTTTTTTCAAAAAAGCAATAGTTTTGCAAAATTTTTTGTATTTTTGTGTAAAAATTGTCTGACTTTTGTCACGAATTTTTACTTTGTTTGCAAAAATCTATCGTTTCCCAATCAAAATCGCCATATTTCAGTTAAAACTTTGATGTAGTATATATACAAAAATTTTTGAAAAAAAACATTTTTTTAAGAAAAAAACTGAAAATTTTTTATTCCAACTTAGATTGAAAAAGAGAAAAACCCGGCTTTCGCCGGGTCGTCAAAGCATTTTAAGTGAATATGGAAGCTACTTCAGGGCAAAGCCTTCAGCGATAACCTCTTCCGGAATACCTTTAGAACGAAAGAATTC
>JAEEGJ010021257.1_pt1 | contig 13997 bp, 8 predicted proteins | sample 8958761 | NCBI WGS metagenome assembly JAEEGJ01 (sample SAMN16246546, study PRJNA631951) | gut metagenome | biome: gut microbiome; feature: rumen; material: RS-attached | host: Bos | place: Iran: Karaj | collected 2018-10 | reverse complement strand
AGTCTGTTCTGTTAAACGGTAGAGTCCATTATCAATTCCGACCCATGGTTTGCCGTTGCCTTCCACGTCGGAAATACAGATGTCTGGTGTGTTGCTCATGTAATTCATGGTTGCCACATGATTCACCAGCCCGTTTTCATCGAACGTAAGAAGATAGATCTCCCTGCTGGTAATCAGCCAGATTCGTCCCAATGTGTCGCAATAAGTCTTGACACCTGAACTGTTGAGTAGCTTGCTGATTTCCTCATGGACAGACTTTGGGATAACAGGTAGCATCGTACGCAAGTCGATAATGTTGATGCCCTCGTCGAAGGCTACCCAAAGTCGCTTAAAACGGTCTTCTGCGATGCTCTTGCATGAAAGGCTGCGTAACCCCAAAACGGGCGACATCATACCATATCCGTCATATCGCACAAGACCGCCTCCGTATGTGGCAATCCATAGGAAACCGTTGGAATCAGTAAATAAACAACTGACATTATTATGGGGCAGGCCATTGCTAAGATCAAGATACGACAGATTATATCTTTCTGTCAGTATGGTCTCGTGAGCCATACTGCAAACGGCTGTCCATACAGCTAAAAGCAGGAGAGAGAGTCGACGCACCATTTAATCCAGTCCATTTTGTGTGCAAAGATACAAAATTTTGGGTATAACTACATAAAAATGGTATTCTTTTGTACTTAATTTCCCAAAATTTTGTATCTTTGCGCACAAATAGCAGTGATATGAAACGAACTATAGTATTATCTACGATAGCCATGCTGTTGACAATGGCTTGCATGGCGCAGCAACAAGACAAGATGATAGTCAAGACAGAGTCTGGCTTGGTGAAAGGTATTGACCAGGAAGGCTCGATGGGTTTCCTTGGTATTCCATACGCCAGGGTGGAACGCTTTATGCCGCCACAACCTGTTAAGAAGTGGAAGGGCGTGAGAGTCTGTGATCACTGGGGACCGATGACCATGCAGCAGACGAACCGTCCGATGTCGGAAGACGAGATGTCGGAGCAGTGCTGTGTGCTCAATGTCTGGACTACGGATCTGAAGGCGAAGAAGCCCGTCATGTTCTGGTTGCATGGCGGTGGCTTCGACAGTGGTACGTCGGCTTGGGATCCGGGTATGTGTCTGGCGAAGAAAGATGTGGTGGTGGTGAGCATCAACCACCGTCTGAACATCCTCGGCTTCCTCGACCTTTCTACCTGTGGCAAGAAATATAAGTACTCAGGCAACGTCGGCATGCTCGATGCCGTGCGGGCTTTGGAATGGGTACGCGATAATATCGCCAACTTCGGCGGCGATCCCAATAACGTCACGATCTTCGGAGAATCAGGCGGTGGTGGCAAGGTGGGTACGCTGATGTGTATGCCCAAGGCCAAGGGGCTCTTCCATAAGGCCATCATCATGAGCGGCACCATCCTCAATGTCAATACCAAGGCGATGACAGAGGAATTGGGCGAGGCCGTGCTCAAGGAACTGGGTCTCACGAAGAAGACGGTCGACAAGCTCAAGGATGTATCCTATAAGGATCTCTACGCTGCTGGTCAGCGTGCAATGGCTGCCAGCATCGGCACCCGCAGGCCAGGTACGCCGATGATGTGGGGCTTTGGACCTACACCTGATGGGGAGGTGCTGCTGCAACAGCCCTTCCAGCCGGCCTTCGCCAGCATCAGCGACGATATTCCATTGTTGATCGGTACGACGTTCAATGAACTGCAGCGCGCACGTTATGGTCAGGAGGTCACCTTCGAACAGGCCCGCAAGGAATTGGAGCGCACCTTTGGCGACGAGACCGATGCCTACATCAGCGCCTATATGGAAGCCTATCCCTTAGGAACCCTCGAACGGTTGCCACAGGACCTGCTGTGCATCGACTGGCTGTTCCGTCCGAAGACCATCATCACCGCTGATGCCATCGGTGGTAAGCGTAAGGCTGATACCTATATCTATATGTACACAGTGAAAGAAGGCGGTGCAGGCGAGAAAGGCTCTGCCCACGGTGCAGAGTTGAAGTACTGCTTCGACGTGCTGCACCACTACACCAACCAGTTGTCGGCAGCAGAGATCGCAAACAACAAGCCCTGGGCTGATCTCCTGAGTGACGTCTGGGCCCATTTCGCCCATACCGGCAATCCCGATTCGCCCGAAATCCGCAATTCGGCACCTTTCCCTGTTTTACGTTCGGATCCTGCATGGGTGCCTTATACGAAGGAGAACGGTTGTCTGATGCAGTTTGGAGATCCCCTCCATTTCATCCGATACAATCACGACCGCAAACTTGAGGAGATCATCGACCGACACTGCTTCAAGCAGCTCGATGAGTTCCGGAAGACTCACCCCAGTCCCTAATTCTAAAATGACGGTATGAGCCTAAAACGATTATTACTAATAACAACCTTCCTGGCTCTTGCTTTGGCGGGAGTGGCACAGGTCTGGACGTATGTCGATCCTCGGATTGGCAGTGAGGGTGTGGGACGTACGTTCCCAGGGCCTTCGATGCCATTTGGGATGTGTAAGCCGGGACCAGACTGTACGGTGAAACCGAATGCGGGCTGGGCGCCGATGCCAGAGGTGGTGACGGGTTTCTCACAGACGCATGTCAGCGGTACGGGCGGTGGCCAGAAATACGGGAATATACTGATTCAACCGATTATCGGCCACGGAATGACACGGACTAGTACGGACTTTGCGCAGAAGAGAAAGGAAGAAACGATCGCATTAGGATATTATTCAACGACCTTTGAGAATGGTATTAAGACAGAGATCACGGCCTCAGAACGCTGTGCTTTCTATCGCATTCACTATCCTACCACCTCTAACTCCGGATTGTTAATTGATGCCACGCATTATTTGGGCAAGAATCCTATCCCTGATCGTCGGGAGCAACAACAGTTCGTAGGGGGCGAGGTTGAAGTGGTGAATGATCACGAGGTACGGGGCTACTCGCGCATTCGTGGTGGCTGGAACAATGGCGATGCCTATACTGTCTATTTCTGTCTGGTCAGCGATCAGCCGTTTACACAGGGGGACAGGAACCTTGTGCAGGCTTGCACAAGGTTCCTGTCCCCCTGTGTAAATATCAAAGTAGGTATTTCGTATGTCAGCACGCAGCAGGCGAAGCGGAATATACCCGAGTGCGACTTCGATACGCAATTGAGTAAGTTGCGCGAGAGTTGGGAACAGGTACTGAGTCGTGTGCAGATCGAAGGCGCTGAGGCTCAGAAGCGGATGTTTTATACGGCGCTCTATCATACGATGCTGATGCCTGTAGATAAGAGCGGTGAGAATCCCAAATGGACGGAGACACCTTATTACGATGATTACTATGCCATCTGGGACACTTATCGCAGTTCTTCTCCGCTCCTCACCTTGCTCGATCCCAAGCGCGAGGTGGATATCGTCAATTCGCTTCTTAACATCTACAAGCGTGAGGGTTATATGCCCGATGCCCGTAGTGGTGACTGCAACGGACGAACGCAGGGCGGCTCGAATGCGGAGGTTGTCATTGCCGATGCCTTTATGAAAGGATTAGAGGGTATTGATTATGACTATGCACTTGAGGCGATGCTGAAGGATGCTGAGGCAGATCCTGGGGCAGACCACGAGAAACACGGACGAGGGGGACTGCCAGAGTACCTGAAATATGGCTATGTTCCCTACGGCATCGATCGTGCAGGTACGCGAACCATCGAATATGCCTACGATGACTATTGTATCGCAGAAGTGGCGAAGGGTTTAGGTCGTATGGATATCTACGAACGCTATCTGAAACAGTCGGCCAATTGGAAGAACCTCTGGCGTGCTGATTATGAGTGGGACGATGTGAAGGGCTATATCATGCCTCGCGATGCCGCAGGCCGTTGGCTTGACTCTGTACCCTGGGGCAAATCTAAGGTCTTCCATCCTCAGATACCTTATACGCCTATCACAAAGGTGGCACCCTGGTATCTGCCTTGGTGGAGCACCTTCTTCTACGAAGCCCTCTCTGCGGAGTATTCGCTGAGCATTCCTCATGATGTGCCAGGATTGATTGAGGCGTGTGGCGGGGCAGAGGCTTTCCGCAAACGCCTCGATATGTTCTTCGACCGCAAACGCTATAACGTGGGCAACGAGCCTTCGTTCCTCACGCCTTGTCTTTATCACTGGATAGGACGTCCGGATCTGACCTCAGATCGTGTGCGGCAGATCATCAGCGAGAACTACAGCGATACACCAGACGGTCTGCCTGGCAATGATGACAGTGGGGCGATGTCTTCTTGGCTCGTCTTCCACATGATGGGTCTCTATCCCAATGCGGGCCAGAGCTATTATCTGTTGCATGCGCCACTGATTCCTGAATGGACGCTGCTACTCTCAAACGGCAAGACACTTCGAGGCATCACGAAAGGCAAAGGCACGCATTTTGAGAAAGTCATGTTGAATGGTAAGGTCTTAGACGATGCCCGCCTGGAACATGCCGACCTGATGGAAGGCGGAGAACTGGTGTTCTATGTGACGAAAAGAGGAGAAAAGAGGAGTGAGAGTGGAGAGTGTAGAGTTGAGAGTGGAGAGTTTGCTACCGCTCCGCAGGAATTATCAGCAGCGGTAGCAAATTCTAAACTCTACACTATCAACTATCAACTCAATCGCCAGTATCGCACATGGCCTCTGACCTACGGTTGGCAAGGCGACACGCTGATTGTCACCTGTAAGGAGGCGACCTACAGAATCCCCCGTTCCATCGTAGAACATGGCGCAAACTTCTGTTGGGACATCCCTGCCGACGGCGCTGTCTACGAGTCTAAAGGCACCTTCGCCTTTATCTCTCGTAAGGCGCTGCGTGAACTGCAGGAGAAAGGTTCCTTTGTCTACGATGGCATCACTTGGAGACTTGTCCGTGTAGATCCGGGTTCATCTGTGGCTGAAAAAGACAACGTGGCTCATGTCCGTGCTGATATCGACCAGACGGAGATGTGGATCAAACAGGATGATCATCTCCCTCTTGTACTTGAAATACGTAATAATCCCTTAGGAATAGATTGGAATATAGAATGATGAAACGACTACTTATACTAACAATTCTGCTGATTCAGTGGTTTGCGTTATACGCAGAACAGGCAGAGAACAAGGAAGTCCCAGGAGTCACTCTTGCTGAGATCGAGCAACAGATTGCTCGTGAACAAAAGGCAGGTAACGTCGAGGAAGAGGGACTGGCCCGTTGGAGAAAGATGGATTTGTTGAAGAACCTCTCGCTGACGGAGAAACAGGTCGAAGAGGCTGTCGTCCAGATGGAGTGGTTCCGTAAACATGGTCAGTGGGACAACTACTATCGTACGTGGCAACTTAAGACCAATGCCTTGAGTGCACTGGGTAAGTTGAAACAGTCCTTACAGGAGACCCAACAGATGCTCGACGATGCCAAGGAACGCAACAACAAATTGGGTCGTGCAATGGCTTACAAGCAGATAGGTGTGATCTATCTGAACATGAAGCAGACGGAGTCGGCCGTTGAAGCCCTGCAGCATTATGCTGAACTCATCAAGGGTGAAGAAGGCGACTATAGCATGCTGAGTAGCGTCTATTACCGTATGGCCAAGGCCTACGACTATGACAAGAACTATCATAAGGAACTGCGGCTGACCAACGAATGGCTCGATTTTCTCCATACCAAGGTCGGCAAGGTGAAGGTGGCTGAAGTCCGAGAATGTTACAATGCCTGCTATCTGGCCCGTGCTGCGGCTTTTATCGGCCTTGACCAACTTGACAACGCGAAAATGGCCCTTGATACGGCAGAACATCACGCCCATTTGATCAACAGGGCCCTTAGCCTTCATCACTATTATAAGATGAGAGCCCGCTACTATCTGGCAGAGGGCGAAGCCGCCAAGGCGTTGGTCTATACAGATAGTGTCAGTATGATGACCAACGATAAGGACGACCATGCTGAAGAGGTGAAGGCTTTGGCATTGTTGAAACTGGGACGAAGTGCAGAGGCGGCACATATTTACCAGCGGTTGTATTACGACAAGGACTCCATCTTCGGACGTGACGCCCGCCAGCATCTCGATGAGCTGAACACGCTGTTCCAAGTGGATGAACTCGAGGCTGAACAGCAACGTACCCGCTTCCGATACACCATCATCGCGGCCGCCTCCATTGTATTGGCACTTCTGGTCTTACTCCTCTTTGGTTGGCGATCAGCTCTTAGACAAAAGAGGGTCAACGAGAAGTTGCGCATCGCCAATGAGCAGGCGAAAGCGTCCTCAAAGATGAAAACGGAATTCATCCGAAATATCTCCCACGAGATACGTACACCACTGAATATCCTTTCGGGCTTCACCCAGATACTGACTTCGTCAGATATGGAATTAGGTGAAGAAGAGAAGTTGGATATTCAACAAAAGGTGATGGAGAATGCGGATCGTATCACAAATGTTGTAGACCAAATGCTCGAACTGAGCGATGCCAGCAGTGAGGCGCTCATTGAACGTAAAGACCTGACGGATGTTCTGAATATTGTGGCTCAGGCCATAGAACACTCCAAGATAGCCCTGCATACACGACCTGGAAATCCTGACTCACAGGTAACATTCGAAAGCATCGCTGACGAGACTGCGGCTTCGATGACATTGCATACCAATAAGTTGTTTGCCGTCCGTACCCTTGCCCAGCTATTGGAGAATGCTGTGAAATTTACGTCTGAGGGTAGCATCAAACTCTACATGGAGCGTGCGGACAATAAGATTCGCCTGATTGTCGAAGATACGGGTATCGGTATCCCTGCTGATCAGGCCGAATCCATCTTTGAAGAGTTCGTACAACTCGATGCATTTACCGATGGCACTGGTATCGGACTGACCGTTGCACGTTCTATCGCCCAGCGAATGGGAGGAGACCTCTGGTTTGATACGAGTTATACACAAGGCGCACGCTTTGTCTTTGAACTACTCAAAAACTAAAACATGATGACTAAGACAAATGGTATAAACAGAATAGGCAGGCGGATGGTAATAGCTTTGCCACTTTACCTTTTTACCTTTTTACCTTTATCCGCCCAGTCACTGGAGCAGATGGGCGGTGTCTATTATGCCTATCCGATAGAGACGGGAATCACGAGTCCCCAACTGCAAACGGCCCCTGAGGGTTACGAGCCGTTCTATATCTCTCATTACGGACGTCACGGTTCACGATGGCTGCCCGACGATAGCCGATATGAGTGGGTCAACAAGCAGTTTGAGGATCAGAGTCGTCTGACCAAGTTGGGCAAGAACGTCCGCAAGCGCTTGGCTAAGGTGTGGAAAAATGCCAAAGGCAATGGTGGCCAGCTGACATCGCTTGGAGGACGTCAGCATCGTGGCATCGCCCGCAGGATGTATCAGAATTTCCCCCAGCTGTTTACGGCTGAGGCTCATCTGACGGCTCACTCCAGTACCGTCAACCGCTGTAAGACGAGTATGGAGAATTTCGTCTCTGAGATAAAGACACAGAATCCATCGGTACAGATCGACCCTATTACGCGAGAGGAGGATATGGCTTGGATCGCCTATAAGTCTAAGGAACAGAGTTACTTAGAACATTCACGGGTTTGGCCTTTGTCGATATCAACAGACAGATTCATCAACGCGTTGTTTACAGATGCCAGCCACCTGACGAAGCTGAACAGGGAGAAGTTGCTGACAGAACTTCATACCATCGCCTCGGATATGCAGGATGTGGAAATAAAGGTATCGCTCTACGACCTCTTCACTGAAGAAGAGATGCAGGCCGTGTATCAACTGAACAACAGTCGGATGACACTTCATAATGGCGACGAGATCATGAACGGAGGCATTGCAGCCCGTTGTGCTATTTCGCTCTGGGACCGTATCGAGGCTGATGCCGATGCGGCTGTCGCCAGAGGTGGGGTAGGAGCTGATCTCCGCTTCGGACATGATACGAATCTCTATCGCCTGATGACGTTGATGGGCATCGATACCAAAGATAAGCCTATGGACGAGATTCTGCCGATGGCAGCCAATCTTCAGATGATTTTTTATAAGAATGCACAGGGAGAGGTGATAGTGCAACTGCTGCATAATGAGAGGTATATAGGCTTTATGAGGTGGAAAGCGCTGAAACAGCAAGTTGCAGAGCGGAAACACTACTTCGAGCATTTGCGGCAGTTGAATGCGCTGAACACCATGGTAGGAACGGCGCCGGCAAACACCAAGACGGCTGGTCTCTTTGGCAAAGGCTCCGAAGAACACGGTCAGACGCTTCCGGCTGTGCTGGTGCCCAATGGCCAGAACTTCTGGACACCACAGACCCGCGATACCGAAAAGAAATGCATCGCCCCGTATTATTATACGGACTCTCTTTTCCAGGGCATCCGCAACAGTCACTGGATTGTGGGAGGATGTACACAAGACTATGGGTCGTTTACCTTGGCGGCACTTAGTGGAAGACTGCGCCTGAGACCAGAGGAGCGGGCCACACCATTCTATCATCAGGAAGAGCTCTCTCATCCACATTACTATGCCGTCCGTCTGCCTCAAGAACATCTGAAGCTGGAACTGACGGGTAGCAGCCATACAGCCATCTTCCGCATCACGCCTGAACAGGATGGTCCTGTACACATCGTACTGAACCATAACAGCGATGAGGGTGAGGGTTATCTGGAGGTGGATACCATCGCCAAGACCGTCTATGGCTACAACCCCGTCCATCGCATCTATCAGGGGTGGGGAGAACGGGCAGGCTTTGATGGCCACTACTTGTTACAGTGTTACGACCCCATCACCGCTTATGGCATCGACAGCCTGTGTGTCTGGCTCACCTTCGAGGGGAAGGCCCATAAACCCATCATCCTGAAGGCCGCGACCTCGTTTACCAATAAAAAAGGCGCTGAGGACAACTTTGCCTTTGAGGTTGAAGGTCATGACTTCGAGAGTATGATGCTTCAAACCGCCCGGCGGTGGATTGACCGTCTGCACACCATTGATGTGGAGGATGAGAATACAGCCCGCGTCGATCAGTTCTATGGCGCACTCTATCGCTGTTCGTTCCTCCCTCGTGAGATGAGCGACGTCGACGGCACATATCCGGCTTTCTCCAGCGGTCAGTTGACTGCAGGAAACAACAGGAAGTACTATGGCGACTTCTCGATGTGGGATACCTACCGTGCCCTGCATCCCCTCTATACGCTGATCGCCCCAGGGCAGACGGAAGATATGATGCAGTCGCTGGTGACCATGTACGAGCAAGGTGGATGGCTGCCCATCTTCCCTTGTTGGAACGCCTACACGGCAGCGATGATTGGCGACCATTGCAGTGTTGCCCTGGCCGATGCCTACATTAAAGGTATCAGGAACTTCGACGTCGAGACGGCTTATGCGGCTATGCGGAAGAACGCCTTCGAGACACCTGCCAACTTTGAGGATTATAAGAACGGTATGGGTCGCAGGGCGCTCGAGAGTTATCTGAAGTATGGCTATATCCCCCTGGAGGATGGCGTGAAGGAAGCCTTCCATCAGGACGAGCAGACGTCGCGCACCCTCGAATATGCCTTCGATGACTTCGCCGTCGCTCAGCTGGCTCAGGCTCTGGGTCATGAGCAGGATTATAAGGCTTTGGTGCGTCGCTCAGAAAACTGGCGCAACGTCATCAATCCCAAGACCGGCTATTGCGACGGTCGCCATCAGAACGGGAAGTTTGAGGATAATACCGACTTCATTCACCGCAAACCCTATATCACCGAGGGTGCCACATGCCACTACACCTGGTATGTGCCCCACAATGTCGAGGGACTCATAGAAGTGCTTGGAGGCCCACAGCAGTTCGAGGCCAAGCTCGACTCGATGTTTACAGAGGGAAGATACTGGCACGGCAACGAGCCTTGTCACCAGATCGCCTATCTATACGATTTCATCGGTAGAAGGGACAAGACCATCGCGCGTGTGGCGCACATCCTCGATACGGAGTACAACGATACCCCTGGTGGCCTCTCTGGCAACGATGATGCCGGACAGATGTCGGCTTGGTACATCTTCTCGTCGATGGGCTTCTATCCCGTCTGTCCCGCTACCGACAAATACATGCTCTCAGCACCTCGTTTCCAGAAAGTGACACTGAACGGACCTCTAGGCCATCAGTACGTGATTACTCCCGATGCCTTCCCCAAGGACAGGAACTACATCACTCAACAGGAGATCACTTCAGCGCTTCCGTAGCTTTTATTCCATTGGGATTTCAGGATGCTGCACGGCCAGCGGCAGGTCCTTCTGCGAGAGGTAGAACATGTAGAGGATACAGTCCTTCGTGCCGCGGTTCTCGCCGTGATGGATGGTGCCCACCATCTCTACGACGGCCTCGCCCTCATGCACTACCTTCGTCTTGCCGTCCTGACCGATGATGGTCAGCTCGCCCTGTACCAGCACACCGTAGTTCATGGCCACGTGGTGGTGCCAGCCCAGCTTCTGTCCGGCAGGGAACACGTACTTCACAGCCACCAGTTCGGGGCGACCCTGGAAGTAGTCGGGCAGCTCCACACCGTCCCAGCTCTGCGAGGTACGGATCAGTTCGGTACTTACCACCTTGGGAGCAGGAGCAGGATTGTCCTCTTTAGCATGAGCCTCCTTGCAGGAGTTCAGTACGCTTGCGCCGCATACGAGGGTGGCGGCGAGCACCCAATGCATCATCTTTCTCATTGTGATTCTTGTTTAAAATAATTGTTTGGCTGCAAAGATAAACATAATAATCGGACTGACCAAACATCAGCCCGATTATTTTTGCACAATGACGTGAGATTTCAGGACCTTACGGCTCACCATTAACGACCCGTAATCTCACCTTCAACGAGATTACGGCTCACTGCTCACGAGATTACGGCTCGTATTTCTTTACAAATGGTCACATTCCCACATTTCCTCAAATTTTATAAAAGTTTTGGCGGTTTCGAGAATAATGACTATCTTTGCATGCAATATCACAAGTGATGCCGTTGGTCCGAAGGTGAAGGCAGAGGCAGAGATGACATTCGCACCGTTCGACAAGCAGCAGCCCCTCTCATTCGAGGCATCGCTCAAGGCAGGCGTCTATGCAGACCTGGGTGTACAGATGAAGTTCTGGAAGTTCAACATCGCAGAGTGGAAGACCACCTTCAATATGGTACCTGAGAAGAAGATCTGGAGCTATGAGTACCCGCAGGATATGGACAACAAGAAGAACGATCCCGTCACGAAGGTTCTCGAAGCAGCCACAAAGGCGATTCAGGAGGCTCAGTTGTAGGCCGGAAGAGACAGACGTCTTCTGTCATATCTGTCGAGCTTGTCGAGATAGAAGGCGCGGAAGTCTTTCCAGTGATAGTAGGGGGCACAGTCGGTCGTCATGGGCAGCTGGGCCTCCTGTTCGTTGAGGAGCACCTTGAAAAGCACATCCTGGTCGTGGATATCAGAACGGTAGAAGACCAACTGGATGTTGGAGCCCATGGGGATCACGTCGGAACTCCGCCAGCCTTGGGCTTCGACATCCTCCCAGCCGTCGATATGCTTGTCGTAGCCGTTGATGCCCAGCAGACAGGTCAGCGGCAGCAGTACCGTCTCGTGGCCGAAACGCAGCTGGGCACCAGGGCGCTCCAACTGCAGGCAGCTGTCGGCATCGGCAATGATCTGACGGAGCAGGTAACGCTGCGTGAAGGGACGGTCGCCGCCGTTGAGCTCGCTGCTGCCGTGGTTGAGGTACCACCAGACGTTGTCAGTCTTCCACAGGTTATACAGGTCTTCGATATCGAAGAGGTCAGTGAGGAAGGTGTCCCTATAGAAATGGGTGTTCAACTGGAAGAGGCCCATCTTGATCACGTAGTAGTTCAGCCAGGTCTCGTCAACGACTTTACTGGCAGCGTCGGGGTCGGTGAAAAGCAGCTTCATCAGTTTGGGATTACGGCTGTATTTGTCTACGAACGCGTCGTAAGCCTCCTGCGTGGCATCGGGCATCTTACGCAACAGCTTGTCCTGGTGGTTCAGATACCACATGTCGCGTTTTGAGGCCCTCATCGTGATCTGCAGCTGGGGGTTGAGCTTCACCATCTCCATCATGAAGGAACCCATCGAGAGGATGCAGCGGTTGACCACAGTACTCCTGGCATCCACGTGGGCATCGCCGCTGAGCACCTCAGGGAAGCGGTTCATCATCCGCTGGCAGATGTGCCGCATCTGCAGTTGTCCGAATCCCGTCAGGTCGCCCCACTGGCCTTCGGAGTCGTTGATGATGGTCCTGATCTCTTTCAGGACCTGATGGCCTGCGGTCGTCAACAGCCCCAGGCTATCGGCTTTCAACATCATCTTGTAGGGGATATCGTAGCCCTTCCGGTTGTTGATATATCGTGAACCGTGACGGCCGTAGTGGGAGATATAGAAGGGATGCTTGCCCTCTGGTGCAGGCGTCATCGGCATCTCCACGCTGTCGGGATAGATGCGGTAGTTACAGGCGGCATAGCTGGGGTCCTTCTTGATCATCTCGCGTACGGACTGGGCGGTACCAGACGACAGAAGACAAAGGATGAAGCATAAACTTATCAGCAGTCTTTTGTGGATCTTGGCCATCATAATTCTCAGTTCTTAATGTTTAACAACCTCAGGTAATGTTCGCGGACGTCTTTCCAATGGTAGTAGGGCGCACAGTCGGTGGTGACGGGCAACGTGGCTTCCTGCTCGTTCAACAGCACCTTGATCAGCACGTCCTGATCGTCGAAGTCCCTGCGGAAGTAGATGATCTGCAGGTTGGCACCTATGGGGGCGATGCGATAGTCGGCCCAACCTTTCTCGTCGAGGGTCTCCAGATCATCGGTAACCAGACCGAAGCCGTTGATGTCCATCAGACAAACGAGGGGCATGAAGGCTGTCTCGAGGGTATAGCGCAGATGGGTCACGGGCTTCTGGAGCAGGATGACGCTGTCGCCCTTCTCGATGATGTGACGCAACAGGTTGCGCGAGGCATAGGGCTGCTGACTGCCGTTCAGCGCGCAGCCGCCATAGTTGATATACCACCAGGCATTCCGCTTCTTCCACTGTTGGTAGATCTCGTCGGAGGTGAAGAGGTCGTAGAGCGTCAGACTGTTGCGTAAGTCGGTGTTCTGAAGGTTGCCGGCGACGTCGAAGAGCTGGTCCATGAGGCTTCTGGCCTTCTTGGGTTTAAGGTATGACGCATCTGTAAAGAGGGCCTGCATCAGACGTTCAGGGTGTTCGTATGCTGCCGCGAAGGCCTGATAGCGGGCAGCGGTCAGTGAGTCCTTCTTCGCGGCTTGGAGCTGCTTGTCTTGCGGGTTCAGGTAAGGCTTAAAACTCAGGCTCGCCTTGTGGCTGAGGCCTGTGGGACGCAGACGGGCCAACTCCACCATCGCCTCTTCCATCGACATTATACAACGGTTGACCGTTGCGCAACGGCCACTGACGTAACCGCTCTTGTCGAAGGTCTCAGGGAACAGGTATTCCATGCGGCGGATGATGTTGTGCTGTTGTTGCGCACCGAGTTCTGTCAGTTCTCCCGTGCGGTCCTTGGCATCCCGTCGGATACGGTCGAGACGCTGCATCACGTCACGTCCCAGCGGTGTCAGCTTCCCCAGACTGTCGGCCTTGGCCAGTGTGCGGTAGGGGGCGTCATAGTCTTCTTGCTGGTCCAGGTAATACGAACCTTGGCAACCGTAATGGCTGAGGAAGAAGGGTTTTTTGCCTTCTGGTGGCGGTGTCATCGTCGATGGGTGTGATACCGGGTAGGCCAGAAAGGTGCCTGCCGAGCGGCGCGCGTCAAGACGGATCTCCTCGCGCACGGACTGTGCGGAGATGAAGGTTAAAGGACAAAGGATAAGGGGGAGACTTATCAGCAGCCTTTTATGGATGATGCTTATCTTGGTTATCATAATGCTTAATTAAAAACAAGTGTTGTCAGCCGTTCTGGCACGAAGAGCTCTTGTGCGACGGTCTGGATATCGGCGGCAGTCACCTTGTCGATATGTGCGAACAGGTGGGTGACATCCTTCTCCCAGCC
>JAEEGJ010021255.1_pt1 | contig 13999 bp, 17 predicted proteins | sample 8958761 | NCBI WGS metagenome assembly JAEEGJ01 (sample SAMN16246546, study PRJNA631951) | gut metagenome | biome: gut microbiome; feature: rumen; material: RS-attached | host: Bos | place: Iran: Karaj | collected 2018-10 | reverse complement strand
ACGAATTAAATCTGTCAAAATTGACAGATTTTAAGAAATTTTTTTATTTTTATCCACATTCCTGCATTTTTCCAGCAACCGATGATAGCGCTGACTGACAGCCACTGGAGTCAATCCTATAAGTTCTGCGATTTCGGAATTTGACATTTTCATCTCATATCTCAGAGCCAGAAAAGAACGTTCCTCTTCGGATAGTTGCCGCAATATTTCATATACTCTGAGGTTCACCTCATTCTCAGGTTCCCATGGGCTTCTTTCGTCTTTAATATCAGCAGGGGAGGAAACTTCTCTATGCCGATAGGCCTTGCGGCAGCAGTCTTCCACCGCATTGTGGGCAACCCTGTTGACCCATGTGGAGACGCTTCCTTTCTGTGGATCATAAGACTGTATATTTTTCAGCAGCACAATAAACACTTCTGCCGTAGCATCTTCCGAGTCCTCTCTGTTCAAAAGCCGGCTGAATGCGTAGTTGTAAACGCGTCGGTAATATTCTTGATATATTCTGGTAAACAGCAGGTTATCTTCTAACTTCATTATATTCAGCGGAGATAATATGTTATTCTCCTAAGAATAATATTATATATATTAAATATATAAGTCAAGGAAATATTTTATATGGCGAAGGAATCAGTAGGTACTGAAAATGCGGATAAGCTCTTTTGTGTCGCGGGTCTTGGTGAGGGCCAGGCGGAGAAGCACCGCTGCCTTGGCTGGGGATAGATCCCCTGCTGCCACTGCGTCTGGCAGGCACATGGTTTCCTGCAGCACTGAGCCGGCCCCGGTGCGGGAGCTTACTACTACAGGGATTTTGAGGCTGGAGAGGGCCTCCCGCCACAGTATGCTGAACTCCCCTGCTCCGGCCCCGGCTATGACTATGCCGTCGGAGTGAGCGGACGCATATTTTACGACAGCAGGGTCTGCATCTATATTGAAGTAGAGAACTGGTACTTTAGGAAGCTTCCTAAGGACGGAGACATCGAACTCGGTGGCGAGCGTGTGCTTGCGGCCAGTGATGGCGTCGGGGGCGGCAGTTACCGCATCCAGGCGCGAGGTGTGGGCTTTGACCACAGCCCGGGCCGGCAGTACAGCGCCTGCGAAGTAGACCAGCACCCCCTTTCCGCGCGAGCCAGACGCGCACGCGGTGGACACCGCGCCGGACAGGTTCGCAGAGCCGTCCGGGGAAAGGGCGGTGGCTGGCCTCATGGCACCGGTGACAACAACGGGCTTGTCTGTCTTTACAGTAAGATTGAGGAAATAGGCGGTCTCCTCCAGGGTGTCGGTGCCATGGGTCACTACAAAGCCGTCGGCCTCGCCCGCCTTGGCAAGGCGGTTTATAGTGTTGGCCAGCTCCAGCCAGATGCTGTCTGTGATATCGTCTGAATTCAGGTTGCACACTTGTATTGCTTTTATATCTGCAATCTTAGAAATGTCGGGATTGCCCTTCAACAGGGTCTCCACCGGCAAGGTGCCGGACTGATACCCTATATCCTTTCCCTGCTCACCGAGGCCTGCAATGGTGCCTCCTGTGGCCAGGATGACTATCCGGGGTCTCACTTGAGTCCCCGCCTCTGTACCTCGGCCACAATCATGTCTACTATCTGGTCCGGTGTATAAAGGGCTGTATCGATTATCATATCTGCAAAGTCATGCTTGTTGTTGTCTATGCCATAAAGCTGTATATAACGGTTGGTGTCACTCTCATCCCGGGCAGCAGTCTCGTCATACCGTTGCTGGAATGTTCCACCTTCCCGCTCCACGATGCGTTTGGCTCTTGTCTCGATGGAAGCCTCAAGGAATATCTTGAGATCAGCCTCTTTCATCATCCAGATCGCAAGCCGTGAGCCAAGTACACAGTTGCCCTGTCTGGCCAGCTCCACCTGGTGGCTGTCTATATACTTGTCGAAGGAGAAATCGGTCTTGGCAAGCTGGCACACTTCCTTGAAGTCGCGGCCAGTGTCGGCAGCCAAGTTCCTGAATGTGTAATTTATAAGCTTAAGGCCCAGTTTCTCGGCCAGTTTTGTGCTGACTGTGGTGTTGCCGCAGCCGCTTTTTCCAGAAATAGCAATTATCATCAGACTACGTTCCTCACCTGTTCTCTAATGTTCTCAAGGGCATCCTTCAGTGTCACCACTGCTCTGTCCACCTCCACCATCATACTCTTGGACCCGATAGTGTTGATCTCCCGGTTAAGCTCCTGGCAGATGAAATCCAGCTTCTTGCCCACCGGCTCATCAGAATCCAGGGCCGCATGAAAAGCCTCCAGATGGGACTTAAGGCGCACCAGCTCCTCGTTGATCGTGTACTTTATCAGGAGCACGGCAGTCTCGGCATAGACCCGGCTCTCATCAACAGCATCACCTAAAAGCTGCTGGAAGCGGTCGTAGATATTCTTCTTCAAGAGCTCCTCGAAACGGCCGGACTGAGCCTCCACAGCCCTCACATTCTCCTCTATGATAGCCAGATGACGGAGGATATCAGCCTTGGTGTTCTCTCCCTCACGGAGGCAGGTGGCATCATACTCCTCGTAGACCTTCTCAAGGAGCGGGAACACATATTTATCGAATATGGCGGAATCAAGCTCACTGTCGCGGTTCAGGACACCATCGGCACGAAGCAGCTGAGAAAGGGAGATCTCATCACTCACCTCGGAAAGCTTCTTCACACGCTTGAAAGCGTCCAGATATGCGAACACAGCCCCCTCATCCACATCCACCTTGATCTGGCTGGAGAGGGTCTTTATCTTAAGGTAGAACTCCACCTTACCCCTGGCGATGCGGTCTCCCAGGTACTTGCGTATGGCGTTCTCGGCCCCCTGAAGTGCGGGAGGAGCGCTCACCGCGATATCCAGAAAGCGGTTGTTATAGGATTTGAGCTCTGCCGCCAGCTTTATGTTCTCGTCCTGAAATTCGGCGTAGCTGTAGCCTGTCATGCTTCTCATTTCTTTGCCTCGAAATATTCAAACAGTTTCTTGCCAAGAGTCCAGTTGTCGCCGGCCCCCATGGTCACAAACACATCCCCTTCCTTAAGGTGGGATGCAAGATAATCAAAGCCATCCAGCGGCTTCTTGAAATACTTTACATTAGGATGATGGGCGCAGACCGCCTTGTAGAGTCTCTGGTCCAGGTCGCCACCATTGTTCTTCTCGCGCGCTGACGCATAGATATCGTTGAGGATGACCTCATCGGCAGCCCCGAGGCATGATGCGAACTCCTCCAGGAGCCCCTCGGTGCGGGAGTATGTGTGGGACATGAAATCCACGATAAGACGTCTTCCAGGGTAGAAGTTTCTTATGCCTTCCAGGGTAAGTTTGATGGCTGTGGGATGATGGCCGTAGTCGTCCATGAAGAGGATTCCCTTTGCCTGCCCCACTATCTCGCTGCGTCGCTTGCTGCCGCAGAATGCCTCAAAGCCCTCTGCAATTTTGTGTGTGTCATCGGGTGATACACTGCCCTTCCAGTTCTTGAGGATGGACACTGTCATTGCCAATGCTGCGGCGGCATCAAGGGCGATGTGCTGCCCTGGGATATGGAGTGCAAACTCTTTATCAAAGCCTGCTACCTTGAAGCAGTTCTTGCCATCGTGAACTTTGGTTTCTGTGATCTTGAAATCGCCTGTGGCGTTCTTGCCATAAGGAATAAGTACTATGTCAGGCCGCTTTGCGGCAATAACATCTCGAAGCTGGCAGCAGCCTTTGTCGTCGGCGCAGTAGATAAGCTCTCCCCCCTCGGGCAAGAGCATCACGTAATCCACAAATGCTTTGAAGATGTCCTGGTAGGTTGGATAGAAATCCAGATGATCGGGCTCTATACTTGTCACTATAACCCGGCGGGGGCAAAACGACATGAAATGCCGTTTGTACTCGCAGGTCTCGGCTACAAAGTAGCGCGACCCGTTCACCAGGGTGGAGTGGCCACCGAAGTTGGACACCGCCGAGCCTGCGAGCACCGATGCTGGAGCACCCAGCGCCTTGAGCAGCGTCCCGGTTATGGCTGTGGTCGTGGTCTTGCCGTGCACACCGGCAATCCCCCCTGCGTCGTACGCTGCGGAGAATGCACCCAGTGCCTGGGTGTACTCCAGCATCTCCAGCCCCCGCCGCCTGGCCTCGGCCAGGTCTGGGTTTGTGTCGGGGTTGTAGGCCGATGAGTAGATAACGCAGTCGGTATCAGCCGGAACATTGTCTGCGGCAAAGCCCTCTTTATATGGGATTCCCAGGGACGCAAGCACCTGGTCAGTGTAGAATTTCTCTGCTGTGTCACTGCCTGACACACCTGCTCCAGCGCTAAGAAGAAGCTCGGCAAAGGCGGAGAGTCCTGTCCCCTTTATTCCCACCAAAAAGAAGTTTTTCCCTTTTATATCTTTGAACAAAGCTTTTGTATCTGCCATAGTTTTCCTATTAGAAGAAGCTGCCGCCCCTCACCTTGTCAACAGCGGCCTGCCCAGCAAGCGCCTTGATAATGGCAAAAGCGAAAGCAGGAGCAGCGCCCGGTCCTTTGGCTGTGATCACATTGCCGTCGGTGACAGCCATCTCATCCACATATTTAACACTGGACTTGAACTTGTCCTGGAATCCTGGAAAGCAAGTGACCTTGTGGCCATCAAGAATATCGGTACCACCCAGCACCACACCAGGAGCGGCGCAGATGGCGCAAATCAGCTTGCCGGCATCGGCATGGGCCTGTATAAGCTCCATAGCCATATCGTTGTCAGCAATGTTCTGTGCCCCCGGCATACCGCCAGGAATCACCACTGCATCAAACTCATCATCCACATCCACAAGCTCGCAGTCTGCAATGAGGGAAAGCCCGTGGGACCCGGTCACATCAATCCCGTCGATACCGGCGGTGCAGACATCAAGACCAGCACGGATACAGAGGTCAGAGGTGATGATAGCCTCCATCTCCTCAAAGCCTTCGGCCAGAAGAACAAGCACTTTCTTTTCCATATTCACTCCTCTCCCATCACAGGGATTCCTCTTTTACATATATGATATTCTATATTTTTTAGTGGGACGCTGTCAAAGACTTCCCGCACCCTTTCCGGTGTATTGTTCTTGTCAGAGATGTGGCACAAATATACCTTGCGGCACTTTTCCGAGCCCAGCCCCTTCACGAATTCCAGGGCGTCGAAGTTGGAGAGATGCCCGTATTCAGAGAGAATGCGCTTCTGCAACCATATGGGATATGGCCCTTTCTTAAGCAGGTCGGGACAGTAGTTGGACTCAAGGAAAAGGACATCAGACTCCTCGGCCAGATCTTTCATCCGGAGCGATGTCTTGCCTGTATCGGTGATGATGGTGCACCGGAAGCCGTCGTGGCAGAAGCTGTAGCTCACAGAGTTGGGCGCGTCGTGGAATGTGGGGAACATGGTGAAGGAAAAATCATCCAACAGATATGTGGAGTCCGGCTTCATTTCCTTATGCTGGAAAAAGCCCTTGAACACGTACTTGGAGAGGTCCAGGTTCTCTGCTGTTATGACTGGTATACCCAGCTTCTGCGACAGAACCTCCACCCCCTTCAGATGGTCGCCATGGGTGTGTGTCAGGAAGATGTACTTTATATCCTTGATATTGAAGCCGAAAGCTTCTGCTCGGCGGCGGAATTCAGAGAAGGTGTAGCCATTGTCCACCACGAAGCATGAACGCGCTGTCTTGAAGATGTAGGAATTGCCGCAGGAGCCGCTGCCAAGTACTGCGTATCGCATGGGTAAATCTTACCACACCGCCACTATGTTTTCAATCTCCACATGGCAAGGGATAAAGAGTATCTCTACTCCAGCCTTTTTTGCTTTATCAAAAACCTTGCCAAACTCCGGGTGGGTCTCGATATTAGGACGTACCTCGGTAACTCCGTCCATCTGTATAACGAAAGCCAATATGGCATGGTAGCCCGCTTTCTTGGCTTTTATCAGCTCGTGGATGTGCTTAACTCCCCGCTCCGTGGGAGCGTCGGGAAAATAACCTATGCCATCTCGTTCCAAGGTGCAGCCCTTCACTTCCATAAGATACCGCTCAACCTTGCGGCCGGCTTTCTTCTCCATGTAGAAATCGATGCGGGAATCACCGTATGTGTATTCCGGGATGATGACATCGTAGTTCTGGGATTGAAGATACTCTGCCGCCACCTTGTTAGGCGCCTGGCTGTCAATGTTGATGAGAAGTCCGTTATCCTTTATCACTGCCACCAGATCGTATTTGGTTTTCCGCTGGGGAGTGCCTGGCTCTGTAAGGAACACAGTACAACCTGAAACCAGAAGCTCCTTGCACCTGCCGGTGTTCTTCACATGAACTGTCTCGACACGTCCATCCACCTCAACCTGTGCTATAAAACGGTTTGGCCGAGCGATGAATTTTGCTTTGGTTATGTTAGCGTATCTCATATCTTTTCAAGTGCTCCAGCACGCCCTGGCAGCCTTCCACGATATCGTCGTAAGCGGTATCGAAATCGTCGGTGTACCAAGGGTCAGATATGTCCCGGGGGTTATCGGTATAATCCAGCAGAAGATGAATCTTATGCTTCGGGTCATTCGGAATAATGCGTTTCAGGTTTCTGATATTGTACTTCTCCATGCAGAGAAGCAGGTCGTATTCATCATAGTCCGCCATTGTCACCTGCCGCGCATGCCTGCGGGTATACGGTATATGCTCCTTGTCCAGCTTCCGCTTTGCAGGAGGATACATATCGTTGCCGAGTTCCTCCCTGGAGGTGGCGGCCGAGGCTACTTGAATCTTGTCAGAAAGCCCGCGCTTTGCCACCATATCCCGCATGATGAACTCGCTCATGGCTGAGCGGCAGATGTTTCCGTGGCAGATAAAAAGTATTTTGAACATTACAGCACTAAGCCCATAATCAGATAGCCTACAGCGCATAGGCCGGCCATCAGTGTGGCGTATGGCAGCTGGGTCTCCACATGCTGTATATGTGGACAGTCGGCACCGGTGGAAGAAAGAATTGTGGTATCAGATATCGGTGAGCAGTGGTCACCGTAGACAGAGCCTGCCAGGGTGGCCCCCAGAGTCGGTACAAGAAGCGGTGCTGCACTGGAAACGCTGCATATCATGGTCACTATAGGGATAAGCATTCCAAAAGTACCCCAGGAGGTGCCCATGGAGAAACTCATAAGTGAAGCAATTATAAAGATAAAGAACGGCAGCAAGCTCAGGGGCAGCTCTGATGTGCTGACAAAGCCTGATATAAAGATGCCTGTGCCTATCATCTGGCGGCACACGCCACCCAGGCTCCAGGAAAGAACCAGTATAAGCATTGGCGGCACAATAGAACCTATGCCGCTCACTATGGCTTTTATAAAAGCATTTGGTGTCATAATCTTACGCGGAAGGTACAGGAACATAGCTGTAATAAGCCCTGCAAAGGCACCCAGAGTAAGGCCGGCGGTCGGGTTCTCCCCTATTGCCTGGTCAAAACTCACTCCGCTGAAGAAGCCACCCACATAGGCCATACCTGCAATAGCGCAGACAATCAGAACTACAATAGGCAGCACCAGGTCTATGACACGCCCTTTCGTTTCATGCCCCTCAACACCATCAACTTCCTCAAGTTCCTGCTGCATCGCCATCTCCTCGGCATGCTTCATAGGGCCGAAATCCTTGCCGCTGAGAGCAATGAAGAAGACCATGGCTATGGTTAAAAGCGCATACAGATTATAAGGAATGGTGGAAAGGAACAGGTTGAAACCGTTCTGCTCGCTGACCTCGCTGGCCACCGCCACAGCCCAGCTGGAGACCGGCGCAATTATGCACACCGGGGCTGCTGTTGCATCGATTATGTACGCCAGCTTGGCCCTTGATATCTTGAGCCGGTCAGTGATAGGCCGCATCACGGTACCCACAGTAAGGCAGTTGAAGCCGTCATCTATAAAGACCAGCATGCCAAGGAACGAGGTGGCCAGCAGCGCAGAACGCCTTGTTTTAAGCCTTTTCCCGGCCCACCGTCCATAGGCCTGGCTGCCACCTGATCTGGATACAAGTGTAACGACTGCCCACAACAGGGCCAGAAAAATAATCATATAAGAATTGTCCGCAATCTTTTCTGCCATCATGTCGAAGATGTGGGAGAAGACGGCAACAAAGGGCTCGTGGGCATAGGCCACATAAATGGCCATACCAGAGAAAACCCCGATGAACAGGGATGAGTACACCTCTTTGGTAACAAACGCCAGCACTATTGCGATAAGTGGTGGCAGTATGGATATCCAGCCGGTCTCTATCATATACTTATTCTACAGACTTAATTTCAGCTTGTAAATCCTGCTTAAGGGAATAGGTGTCGAAAGCTACATCCTTAGGAAGATTTATGAATATGTTGCCTATCTTGTCCACTCTTGCAGCACCCTCTTTTATACTTACATCAAAGACATGGCCCCCTTTTGACCTATCTTCGGAAAGAAAATGAAGATGCCATCCCGGCATATTGATTCCATCCATATAATCGGGGAAATATACACCTACCAGCGCCCCGCGGATATTCTCAAAAATGAATGCTTTCTGGTTCTTGCCAAGAATCTCTTTCAATGTTGTATGATGCGACCTGTAGGGGGCTTCGGACCGGGCATCCACCTTCTCAAATACCCCGTCAATCCTGACAATATGCATACTGTTAAGGCCAAACCGCTCTTCGATTTTTTGGGTCAGCTCTGCCCGTAAAGATGCGATATCCTTCATATTCTCAAGCTGAAACTGCTGCTCGCCGTAAAGCTTTGCCACAGCGGCAAAAGGGACACCAGTCTGAGGGGCAACTACTGTCACATTCCCATCCTGGTCCGCTCTGTAACAATGCCCATCCATGACAATCATTTCCCCATTCACATCCTCAAAGGTTCCCAGCCCGGTGTCCCCCTCCTTTAGAAGGTCTCCAACCTTTATCACAGCCTTGCTGTATCCTAAGGCAAGGGCCTGCAGCGTTGAAACTTGATACATCTTATTTTCGAACATAATATTATTATAACATAAAAATCTTGACATTTCACACAGTCAAGGAAGAAAATAAATATATGCCGAAGAATTATGAGATAGATATGTGCCACGGTCCTCTTCTGAAGAAGATATGCCTGTTTGCCATACCCCTCATATGCACCACTACCCTGCAGCTCCTGTTCAACACAGCTGATATCATAGTAGTGGGCCGGTTCGCTGGCGACAACTCCCTGGCCGCCGTAGGCTCCAACGGAGCCATCATCAAGCTGATGCTCAATCTCTTTCTAGGCCTCTCCATAGGGGCAAATATACTGGTGGCCAGGTACTACGGCGCCCAGAACAAGGAGGATCTGTCCAAGACAGTCCATACCACCATGCTCCTCTCCCTGTACGGCGGCCTGGCAATAACTGTGGTGGGCGTCCTGGGAGCCCGGCAGATCCTGCTCTGGATGCAGACACCGCCCCAGGTTCTGGACTTGGCCACAAAGTACCTGCAGATATACTTTCTTGGAATTATATTCACTCTGATCTACAACTTCGGCAGTGCCATACTCCGGGCGGTGGGAGATACCCGGCGGCCACTCTACTACCTCACCGTAGCCGGGGTAATAAATGTCATCCTGAACCTGATATTTGTAATCAAGTTCCAATGGGATGTGGCTGGAGTGGCCGCCGCCACAGTCATCTCCCAGGCGGTTGCCAGCGCCCTTATCGTAGTCTGCATGATGAGGGATAAAGGGGCTGTCCACATGGAAATATCAAGACTCAAGATCCACCCCATACAGATGGCTCTGATATTCCGCCTGGGAGTTCCTGCCGGGCTCCATGGAATGCTCTTCTCCATATCCAATGTGGTGATCCAGTCTTCGGTGAACTCCTTCGGCAATGTGATCATGGCTGGAAATGCAGCAGCCATCAATATAGAAGGCTATGTATATTTTGCCATGTACGCCTTCTCCCAGACTGCCATCTCCTTCACATCCCAGAATCTGGGGGCTGGAAACTTCAAGCGTATACTCCGGGTTCTTTTCCTTACCCAGTGCTGTGTCATTGTCACCGGGCTTGTGCTTGGTGTATCGGCCTGGCTCTTCGCCTCACCTCTCCTGGGCATCTACTCTACGAACCAGGATGTGATTGCAGCAGGTGCCCTGCGGATGGGCTATGTCTCCATGCCATACCTTCTGTGCGGCATTATGGATGTGCTTACAGGTTCCCTCAGAGGCCTTGGATATGTGGTCACGCCTATGATTGTATCCCTGGGTGGTGCCTGCATATTCAGGCTGGTCTGGATAGCCACCCTGTTCCAGATACCCAAATACCACATTGTGCAGACAATATATATTTCCTACCCTATATCCTGGGTTTTGACCTTTGTGGTTTTAGGAATCTGTTTTGTCTGGGCTTACCGGCGGACTATGGAGAAGACTTTCCGGAGCTCCGGATCCTCGCTGTAATAGTACTGCTCAAGCTCCTCATCTGTAAGACCTACAAGCTCATGGCTTAAGTAGTGAATCCAGATCTCGTCGCACTGGTTCTTGATGACATGCTTGCGGCACCAGTAGTCAGGAATTATATTCAGATCCTTGTCCACATATTCCTGCACCTTGTAGTCGTGTACAGCAACTTTTATGTCTTCTCTTTTCAGTCCTTTGGATATGATGTAGTTGACCAGGAAGTTGATGGTGTAGCCTGAGTCGTAGATATCATCCACGAACAGAACCTTGTCCCCTGGCCGGAGGTTCTCGGGAGAATAGGTCCAGCCGTCCACTGCCACATTTCCCCTGCTCTTCACATCGGTGTAGGAGCGGGCAACCACTGCAGCATAGAACACAGGCTTGTGGCCGGTTCCTTTAAGAACCATCTTGTAGAATTCGCTTATTACGTTGCCCATGTAGGCACCGCCCCGGAGAGGAACGTAGATCACATCTGGAACAAACCCGTCTTCCTTGTACATCTTATATGCCAGCTTGAGGGCATTGTTTCTTACAACATCGTAGGGCAGAAATTCCTTCATGTGATTCTCCTTTCAATCGGGAAGCTTGGTAAGTATCTCGGCATATCCGTCGTGGACAGCCACTGTATGCTCAAAATGGCAGGCAAGGGAATTATCGGCTGTGACAACAGTCCAGTCATCATCCAGCACATCAATCTCATCGCTGCCTATCATTATCATAGGCTCAATGGCAATAACCATCCCCTCTCTCAGCCGGGGGCTTATTCCCCGGGATATAAAGTTTGGAACAGCAGGCTCCTCGTGCATGCTGAAACCCACACCATGACCGCAGTATTCCCGGACCACGCCGTAGTTATATTTCTTGGCATGTACAAAAACTGCACGGGATATATCAATCACACGGTTTCCGGCAACAGCCTTGTCTATTCCCTTATAAAGGCACTCCTCAGTCACCTTCATAAGCTGCCGGGCCTCTGGCGATATCTTGCCTATGCCCACAGTTATGGTGCTGTCAGAAATGTAGCCTTTAAGATCCACACAGAAATCCATGCTCACGATATCCCCATCCTTAAGAACTCTCTTTCCGGGGATTCCGTGGATGACTTCCTCGTTCACAGACACACATATGCTGGCAGGATAGCCCATATATCCAAGCTCTGCAGGCTTCGCACCCCGCGCCAGGACAAACTCCCGGGCTATGTCATCTATATCTTTGGTGGTCATGCCAGGTGCAATATGTTTTTTAATCTCTTCAAATGTAGCCGCAAGGATGGCACCGGAATCACGGATGCCAGCAATATCCTGCTTTGATTTAATTCTTATCATTGTCTTTGAAAATCGCATCAAGGACACCGTTGACAAACCGGTAGGAGTCGTCTCCGCCGAACTCCTGAGCCAGTTTCACAGCTTCGTTGATGATTATTTTGCCGTCAGTGTCCTTCTGATACAGAAGCCCGTAGACACTGAGGCGCAGAATTGCCAGATCGATGCGGGAGATACGGTCAAAATTCCAATTTTTAATATGAGCCTTGATTGCCTTGTCTATGATCTGGATATTCTCCAGAGTGCCGCAGACAGTAAGCTTGACATAAGCTTCGGAAGCGTCATCAAACTCATCAGGAGACAGGTCTCTGACAGCCCTGAACAAGAGTTCTGGATCAGACTTTTTCTCAAAATCCCAGCTGTAGATTATCTGAAAAGCAAGAACCCTTGCCCGGTGCATTGTACCCATATTACAAGAAATATTTTATAGTTGCTTTCTTCTTAAGGTCATCGGTGACTTCGCGGACACATTCCTTGAAAATAGCATCCTGCTTCTTGGCAGTCAGATACTGGACAATTGTGTCTTTTACAGTAACATTCTGCTCGTCCGATACCTTTTCGTTCAGTCCAAGAAGCCGTGGCTCTTCTGTATTCACAATCCGGACTATATGGTAGCCCACGTTGGACTTGATCACAGAACTGATGTCGCCCTTGTGCATATTGAATACTGTGTCAAAGAAATCCTCGCCCATGAACTTGCGTCTGTTGGAGTCATCAATCCGCAGAGTTCCGAAACGGCCGTGGTTATACTTGGATGCAGAGTCATCGGAAAGCTCAACCACTTTTTCAAACTCAGCGGAGCTCTTGCCGATCTGCTTGCTGTAGCCGTTGATCCGCTCCAGTGCCTTCTGCTGCTCCACAGAGTTAAGTCCTCTGGTATCCACATAGATATGATCCAGTGTCACGCGTTTAGGCACGAAGAACTGTTTAGTGTTCTCGTCGTAGAACCGCTTTACCTCGTCGTCGGAAGGAGACGGGACATTGGCCAGCTTGCTTCCCTTGACCTTTCTGATATATCTCTGGACAGCCAGTGTGGTCTTGCTGCGGTCTGAATAAACAGTCCAGCTGACATTCATCCGCTGCTCAACAAAATCCTTGAGCTGTTCGTCGGTCACATTTGCACCTGCGCCAACTTCCTTTCTGATGGCAGAAAGAATCTCGGCCTCGGAAACCTGAATGCCCTCTTTCTCGGCTGCCTGCCGCAGAAGCACATCCTCTACCATCACCTCAAGCACTTCCTGCTCGCTCTTATTGACACCAGCGTGCTGAAGCACTTTGATAGTCTGGTCTAGCTGCTTTCTGGAGATAATCTCTGATTTAGACAGGTTGACGATTGCAACCCGCTGGTCCATGCTATCCTGAGAATAAACTGCTGCACAAAGCACCAGCATCAAAAAAACAGACAGAAAAATTCTTTTCATTACTCTTTATCCTGGTTGGTCTGATTCCACCACTCTGTTGATTCAGCTTCTGTGTTGCTCTTTACCGATCCAAGCAGATCATCCTTATCGGTGGATCTGTTGACCCAAGCCAGTCCTAAGGAAAGGATAAGGAAGAATGCGGCAAGGATTGAGGTGAACCGTGTAAGCACGTTTCCGGATCTTGAGCCGAACGGTGTGTTGCTGGCTCCGCCGAAGATTCCGCCAAGTCCCTCGCCCTGCTCATCCTGTACAAGAACAAGAAGAATGAGAAGCAGTGAAGCGATGACAAATAAAACAAGCAAGATAATACTTAAAATACCCATTCAAAAAACCCCTTTATTCAGCGCATTTCAGTATAGCAACAAAGCTGTCGGATTTCAAGGCTGCACCGCCGATCAGTCCGCCATCAATGTTAGGCATAGCCAGAAGGCCTGCTGCGTTCTCCGGTTTCATGGAGCCACCATACTGAATAATCATATTCTCTGCAGCATCTGCAGAATAAATCTCAGCCAGCTTTTCCCTTATCACCTTGTGGATAGCGTCTGCGTCGGCTGCTGTGGCTGTCTTTCCAGTTCCGATAGCCCATACCGGCTCGTATGCTATTACAATGTGAGAGAGCATTCCCTCGCTGATATCTTTTAAACCGTTTACAACCTGAGAGGTTACAACTGCCTCGGCTTTTCCTGCCTCACGCTCGGCCAAGGTCTCCCCTACGCAGAGGATTACATCCAGCCCTTTCTCAAGAGCCAGCTTTACCTTTCCGTTGATGAAGCTGTCGGTCTCGCCATAGTAGCTGCGCCGCTCAGAATGTCCCAGGATGACCACAGAGACACCCACATCCTTGAGCATGTCTGGAGAAATCTCTCCGGTGAA
>JAEEGJ010021253.1_pt1 | contig 14001 bp, 10 predicted proteins | sample 8958761 | NCBI WGS metagenome assembly JAEEGJ01 (sample SAMN16246546, study PRJNA631951) | gut metagenome | biome: gut microbiome; feature: rumen; material: RS-attached | host: Bos | place: Iran: Karaj | collected 2018-10 | reverse complement strand
GAAACACAGCCGAACGGGCACCAAGAATCACATCGTAAGGATTGCGTGAGAGCTGTTTTTGCCAGATTTCCACACGCTCGGCATCGCTATAACGAGAGTGATAGATGCCCAACCGATTGCCAAACACGGCACGAAGGCGATCCATCATCTGCACCGTCAGCGCTATCTCGGGCAGCAAGTAGAGCACCTGCTTGCCTTCGTCGAGGGCTTTCTGTATGAGATGTATGTAGATTTCGGTCTTGCCACTCGACGTGACACCATGCAGCAAGACCACCTTTTTCTTCAAGAATTGGAACAAGATGCTGTTGTAGGCATCCTGCTGTGCGGGGCTCATGCGCTTGATACGCTCCGGATGCGGTTCTCCGCCATGGTTCAGCCGCCCCACTTCCCGCTCGTAGGTACGCAATATCTTTCGATCGATCAGCGCCTTCAGCACGGCCGCCGTGCAATGGCTTTCGTTCATCAGTTCCTCACGGGTCACCTCGCCACCCTCCGACAGGTAGAGGTAGTCCACGAGCACCTTCTGTTGCTTCTCTGCACGTCGCAACATGTCGAGCGCGATGTGCTGTGCCTGCTCCGTGCGGTACGGTTCACAAAGTTCGATGCACGTCTCTGTCTTCGGGCGATAGCCTTCCTCGTTCTTCAGTCCGGCAGGCAAGGCTGCATTCATCACATCGCCCAAAGGTGCCATGTAGTACTGACTGATCCACTGCCACAGATGCAATTGTTGGGGCATCAAAATGGGCTGTTCGTCCAACACATCCTCGACATCGCGCACCTCAAAGTCAGGCTTATCGTCGTGACAACGGGCCACGATGGCCGTGTAACGCTTTGACTTACTGAATGGAACCACCACACGCACACCCACCTGGACCCGTGTCGCCAGCTCTGGGCTGACGGCATAGGTAAACATTCCTTCAAGGGGAAGAGGCAAGATGACATCGACGTATTGCATAACTATCTGCAAAATTACAAAAAAACTCTAAACTCTAAACACTAAACTCTAAACTTTTTTGTAACTTTGTCGCCATAAAAACAATCAACCCTATGGACGAACAGCTGAGATACACCTATCATGCCGTGGCACGTGAGCCGTACGACATCATCGAACGCAATGCCATCGTGACTTTCGAGAGTACGCAACTCATTGAGAAACCTAGTGCCCTGACCTTCCGTCGGGAGATTGCCGATGCCTGTCGCAACCAGTTCGGATGCGAGATTGCCGACGATGAAGTGGCGAGGCTGTCGGCTAACTTCGACGTCTATACGGAAGAGCAGTTTGCTGCCGTGAAAGAGAAACTGGATGCTGCCGCTGAAAAAGAACGTCAACGTCAAGAGCGGGAAGCCAATAAGGGCAAGCGCGCGGGCAAGGGCACTGCCAAGACAAAGGGTACCTCCACCACAAAGCCACGACTGACCACTGCCCAACTGAAGAAGGCGCTGAAGTGGATTGTCGGTGCCATCGTCGTCATCTGGTTTGTGAGCACGCAGCTGAAAGGCTGCAGCCTGAGCGACCTCACAGAGCAAGCCCGCAACACCATCGAGGAAATGTCGACCACGAAAACCACCAAGAAGCCCTCCACAAAGAAGGCTTCGAACACGACCAAGAAGTCGACAACTGCCAAGAAGAAATCCACTACAGCTAAGAAGAAGAGCACTACAACGACGAAGAAGCCTTCGTCGACGGCCAGGAAGTCGTCGTCAACCACCAAGAAAGGCACTTCCACCACCAAGAAAAAGTCGTCGTCAACCGCAAAGAAGAGTTCTTCCAAAAAGTCTACCACCAAGAAATAGGGGAACTTACTGCCTGAGTTTTAATATCTAAGGAGCCAAGGAATGTAAGGAGTTGTTTTTCCTTTATTCCTCAGCTCCTTAGATATTTGGAATAAAAGAGGCAGACACGAGTCGTGTTCCTTGAGCTGCAACAAATATAGAGTGATGCCTCTTCACATTTCCTTATACCTTTTTCACTAAACGGAACATTGCTTTGTACGCTACGAAGCAATGCTTTATAGGGGTATAAAGCTATGCTTTAGAGCTGTAAAACCAATGCTTTGCAAGTGACAAAGCACTGAGTTACAACCTGTAAAGCAATGAGTTACGACTTACAAAGCATTGGTCTTTAAGCGACAAAGCAATGCGAGCTTGCCCATAAAGCAATGACCTGCTTCAGGGACCGCCAACATCTACTCCAAGGGGAAGAGTCCGAAGAGCTTGGCGTCGATCATGTCGGTGACCTTCTGCAGGTCCTCGGCTGACTCGCCGAACTTCACGTGGTCGCCATCGACGATAATCAGCGGGCCCTTGTAGGTGCTGATCCAGTCTTCGTAGCGACGTCCGAGGCCTTCAAGGTAGTCGATGCGGATGCCCTGCTCGTACTCGCGGCCACGCTTCTGGATCTGTGCGACCAGCGTAGGGATGGTCGACCGGATGTAAATCATCAGGTCAGGCAACTTCACCAGCGAGATCATCAGGTCGAAGAGGTCGGTGTAGTTCTCGAAATCGCGGTCGGACATCATGCCTTGCGCATGGAGGTTGGGCGCAAAGATGCGCGCGTCTTCGAAGATGGTACGGTCCTGGATGATGGTCTCAGACGATTGCGAGATCTCTACCACTTCCTTGAAGCGCTTGTTGAGGAAGTAGATCTGCGTGTTGAACGCCCACCGCTTCATGTCGGCATAGAAGTCGGCGAGATAAGGGTTGTTGTCGACGGGCTCGAACCGCGGGGTCCAGCCGTAACGCTTGGCAAGCAGTCGCGTGAGCGTGGTCTTGCCGCTTCCGATGTTTCCTGCTATGGCTATATGCATAATTGTTGCCCCCTAACATAGGGGGATGGGGGTCTCGTGATTGCCTTCGCCCCCTAATGTAGGGGGTTGGGGGGCTCGTGATACTATATGTTAACTAACTCTATTTCTTAATGATGAACTGAGGATGGAGGGGAATGAGATTACTCAAGACCCCCCTCCCCCTATATTAGGGGGCTAGAGAACAGTCCGAACAACGTACTATCAATCTTATCGATGATGCCGGCGAAGTCGCGGGGATTGTTCTGGAAGTCGAGCGGGTCGGCATCGACGACGAGCACCCGGCCACGATACTTATTGAAGATGAAGTCATCGTAGCGCTCGTTGAGGTTGGCGAGGTAGTCGATGGGGATGGTTTGCTCGTAGTCGCGGCCACGCTTCTGGATGTTTGCCACCAGATGTGGCACGGAGGCACGCAGGTAGATCATCAAGTCAGGATGGCGAACGATGTAGAGCATCGACTCGAAGAGCTCCATGTAGGTCTCGAAGTCGCGGTCGTCGAGGTTTCCCATCGCGTGATTGTTCGCGGTGAACACGTACACACCCTCGAAGATGGAGCGGTCCTGAATGATGGTGTGGTCGGCACGCGCTATGTCGAGGAGGTCGCGGAAACGCTGCTTCAAGAAGTACACCTCCAGTGCAAACGACCAACGCGGGATGTCAGCATAGTAGTCCTCGAGGTATGGATTGAACTCCACAGCCTCGAAGCGTGGCTCCCACCCGTAATGGCGGGCGAGCATATTAGTGAGCGTCGTCTTTCCGCTCCCGATGTTTCCTGCTACTGCTATATGCATGGCTGTCAGAATAACAAGGTAACAAGGTAACAAAGTAACATAGCATGCTTTTGCCTGTTCTTGATCCTTTCAAATACCTTGATATTTGTTATTACTTATTTAAGTTTTTATTAATCATGTTTACTAATGTTCCATTCAATATAGAATTATCATTATCAATTGACTGATATTCCGTATCGTTGAGATAACCTGCCTTATTCAGCAGTTCTAACCAATAACGCGTCTCGTCACCTTCCTTCAGAGATATTTTAAGCTTGCTGACATGATCAGCTGTACTTTGTGCTGCCAAACTTTCACTTACATTAGCACCAATACTCGTTCCACACCGCACTACCTGATGCACAAGTATAGGCAATATCTTATCCCTTGCATACTTTTCAAGCAGATATCTTCCCATCTCTATTACTCTTAACGAGAACTTTACACTCAGCACATAGATAACACTTTCTTTGTTCATATCACCCCATCTTGTCACCTTGTTACTTTGTTACTTTGTTACCTTGTTACTTTGTTACTTTGTCACTCTGGTAACGGTTTGTACATATAGTTCCACCACGAACTATCGCCCTTCAGCCACTTCTGGAACCAAGCGAAGATGGTGTTCTGCCACTTCTGCCGCTTCTGGTAGTCCATGATCCAGTGGTTCTCGCCCTCTACGACGACGAATGCCGTGGGACGGCCCAAGAGCTTCAAGGCATTGAACATCTGAATAGACTCTCCCACAGGTACATTCGTATCGGCAGCACCGTGGAGGAAGAGTAGCGGCGTATGAATTTTGTCAGCATTGAAAAGCGGACTCTGGTCGACATACAGGTCGCGGCGTGTCCACGGATAGCTCTCCGCCATTGACACCTCGCTATAGCTGTAGCCCCAATAGCCCTCGCCCCAATAGCTCGTGTGGTCGCTGATGCCGGCATGACTGATGGCAGCTGCGAAGAGGTCGGTCTGCGTCTGCAGGTACTGCGTCATGAAACCACCGTAGCTGGCACCGATGCAACCAATCTTCTTCGTGTCGACGTATGGATGCTCCGCACAGAAGCGCTTCACGCCCTCGATGATATCCTCTGCCACACCCTTACCGGCTGTGTTCACATGTCGGCTGGAGAACTCCTGCCCGAAGCCCGTGGCACCACTGGGGTTGATAACGTAGACCACATAGCCCAGGGCGGCATAGGCATGCTGCGGATAGCGGCTCTCAAAGTTACGGCTCGTCGGCGAGCAGCCTCCGTAGTAGTTCACAATCATCGGATATTGCTTCGATGCATCGAAATGCGGGGGCAGATAGAAGCGACCGCAGATGGTATCGCCACGCGACGAGACGAAGTCCCACGGCTGGCACTCGCCAAGCTCGATGTCCTTCAGCAGTTCCTTGTTCGGGTCGTCGAGGAGCGTAGGCGTCGTGAGCAGCACGGACGTCGGACTCTTGGCATTCGCTTTCTGTTTCTTTAAATCCTTCAAATCCACCAGATAGCTGCGGTTGCTATTTGAAGCACCCTGACCGGTGAAGGCCATGAGAGGTGCGGTGCGAGCCAGCGAGATATTGCTGATCATCTCCTCAGGAAGGGCGATGCGCTCTATCTGCCGTGTCTTCGGATTCAGGCGGAAGAGGTTGATGCAGTCGCGGTCCTCGGCAGTGAAATATACCTGACCATCACACTCACTCCAACGGGCTCGCTGCACACTGGGGTTAAACGTGCGGGTGAGGGCCGTAGTCTGCTTGGTGGCAATATCGAAGAGGAAGAGCTGGATATCGGTCATGCTCGGAATGCGACCTTCAGGCACATTCTTGCCGATGCCGCCAAAAGCCTCGGGCGATCCGTTGACGAGCAACTGTCGACCGTCGGGCGAGAACATGGCACCATTCAGGAAGCCATCATCGCAGACGAGGGTGTCGGCATGCAGGGTGTTCAAGTCGAGGCGGATAAGCGTGAAGAGCGTGGTGGGACGCTGCGTCAGTCGACTGCGACTGCCCATGAGCAACAGGTAGCGGCCGTCGGCAGAGACATCCTCGACGCCGACGCTATGATAACCATAGGTGAGCGGCTGCGAAAGACCGGTCTGCATATCATATAAGGTGAGCGTCGAGCGTGAGCGCCAGCCGGGCTGTCGGTCGTCGGGCTCGCTGATTTCGTAGACACCATCGGCATGTTTCGGAGCCTCGGTTCGATGGGTAAACAGCAAACGATGCTCGTCGGGCAGGATGCGGAACGGGTCGTCGGGCAGGGCCGTAGCCAGCGTCTGCAACTCATGGGTGGCCGGGTCTACAGCAATCAGGCGCCTGCCGCCCTCGCCCCGTTCGGTATAGTAATAGCGGCTGGAGCGCGGCATCCAGGTGATATTCTTATCGGTCTCCAGTAGTTTCTTTCCCGTTTTCACCTCGGTAAGCACCGAACGACCTGAGCTGGCGCCGCCGGGCAGCGTCTCGCTATAACGGCTAATGAGGTAGCGACCGTCGGGCGAAAGGGCGACACCCGTGACGCGAGTGCCGTCGGTGACGTCGCTAAGCGTGTAGAGGCGTTTGCCGGAAGTATGCACGATGGGCGTAGCAGCGTCTTTTGCGTCCTGCGTAATCACCACCACGGCCGTGTCGCGGCGGTCGGCCTTGGCCAGATACTTTACAACGACTTCGTGATTGCCTGCCAGCAGGTCGAGGTTTCGGCCGTCGGTCTTCTTTCCGTCAACAAACAGCTGATAGTCTTTCAGGTGCTTCACGGCGATGGTTGCCTTGGCATAGCCGAGTGTCTGGATGTCGGCCTGCAGGAGGTTGAGTGCCTGCTGATAGCGACATTCGGGCAACACGCTATCGGTGGTCTGCGTTGCATGTCGCGCCAAGTCAAGCTTCAAGGGCGTGTCGAGCAACGATGCCGGCTTGTAGCTCTCGGCATTGAGATTCACCGAGTCGAGCATCACGGGCATGTGTATCTCGTAAGGTCCGGCATAGCGGAACGTAGCAATCTTAACATCGGCTGCCAGCATCGAAACCGACAGCAACAAAGCGGCTGAGAAGGAAAGAATTCTTTTCATTGGCGAATGATAGGTTTTAGACCTACAAAGATAACTATTTTTTTGCACATTCGGGTGTTTTTCCTTTAAAAAATGAATGTAATTAGATTTTTATGTGTATTTTTGCAAAAAGAATTCTTACGTTCATGCCAAACATCATCAGGACAAATTGTCCGCCACAAGCCGAAGATCAGCAGTCGGTATTGCTACTGCGCACAGCACCACTCGACGTGGTGCGCGTAGGATTCGTGGGGTTGGGTGAACGCGGCATGAAGGCTGTGAGGCGGTTTTGCAACATCGAACACGCCCGCGTGGCAGCTCTCTGCGATGTGTCAGAAGAGCGTCTTGCCGAAGCCCGGGGGCTTGCCAGCACGGCGAAGACCTTCAACAGCTACGAAGCCCTCTGCGAGTGCAACGACGTTGACCTTGTTTATGTGTGCACCGACTGGGCGTCGCATGTGCCCATTGCCCTCCAGGCGATGAACAACGGCAAGCACGTGGCCATCGAGGTACCGGCCGCCACGACGCTCGACGATTGCTGGGCGTTGGTGGATGCTGCCGAGCGCACACGCTGTCATTGCACGATGCTCGAGAACTGTTGCTACGCAAGCTGTCATCTCGGCACAATGGCTGCCACACGGCGCGGACGCATGGGAACCATTGTGCATGTGGAAGGGGCCTACATACACCCCATCGGCGACCGATGGACACCTTGGCGCACCGAAGCCAACCAGCAGTTGCGCGGCGACCTCTACCCCACTCACGGCATGGGACCTGCCTGCCAGCTGCTCGACATTCATCGCTCGGACTGGATAGAAACGCTCGTCAGCATGGACACCAAAGCCTTTCTGCGAAAGGACTTCCGCAACGGCGACCACACGACGACCCTCATGCGTACTCGGCTGGGAAAGACCATCCTGCTGCAACACAACGTCGTTGACCAACACGAATACACTCGCCGCTACCACGTAGTTGGAACCCTGAAGTCGGTGGAGAGTAGCGACAGCACGCCACACGACCAGATGAGCCGACGCATGGACCGCCGCCTCGTGCATTGCCTGCACCAAGGACTGCCGCTCGACATCGATGTCTACGACCTGGCGGAGTGGTGTGCCGTGAGCGAACTGTCGCGCCTTTCTATCGAGAATGGAAATGTGCCCGTAGCATTTCCCGATTTTACTCGTTCAAAAATTTGGTGATTCCGAATATTATATTTATCTTTGCAAAATATATCAAACCTTTAATAACTAAAAAAGAAAGAATGAAAAGAAAGTGTTTATTTCTGTTCATAATGGCAGCTGCTATGATGCTGCCGACGAACACATGGGCTCAACAGCCCGAGGCAGGAAAATTCGACTGGCCATACAAAGTTGTCAACGGAACCATCAAGACCGATGTGCCCGCTATGCCGGCAGGTCAGCAGACCGCTTTGGGAATGGTGACCCCGAAGATGGACGTGGTGCGCGTGGCATTCGTCGGTCTGGGTATGCGCGGACCGGGCGCCGTGGAGCGCTGGACTCACATTCCCGGTATCGAGATCAAGGCTCTCTGCGACCACGTAAAGGAGCGCGCCGAGGGTTGCAACGGCTATCTGAAGAAGGCTTCGATGCCGCCCGCCGACATCTATTACGGTGAGAACGGCTACAAGGAACTCTGCAAGCGCACAGATATCGACGTGGTCTACATCGCCACCGACTGGATTCACCACTTCCTGGTGGCCAAGGAGGCTTTGGAAAGTGGTAAGCACGTGGCCATCGAGGTTCCCTCAGCCATGAACATGAACGAAATCTGGCAGCTCATCAACCTCTCGGAGCAGAAGCGCCTGCATTGCATGATCCTCGAGAACTGCTGCTACGACTTCTTCGAGCTGAACTCGCTGAACATGGCTCAGAAGGGTCTCTTCGGTGAGGTCATCTACACGCAGGGTGCCTATCGCCACGAGCTGTCGCAGTTTTGGGACTACTACTGGAAAAAGGACGACCAGGACAAGCTCGGCTGGCGTCTTGATTACAACAAGAAGTTCCGTGGCGACGTCTATGCCACTCACGGCCTCGGCCCCATCGCTCAGGTGCTCGACATCCACCGCGGCGACCGTATGAAGACGCTCGTGGCTATGGACACGAAGTCGTTCATGGGTCGTAAGCTGGTGAAGGATCGCACAGGTAAGGATGAGCCGTTCCGCAATGGCGACCACACCACAACACTGATCTCCACGGAGAATGGTAAGGTCATCGAGATTCATCACAACGTAATGACGCCTCAGCCCTACAACCGCATGTATCAGCTCACGGGTACGATGGGCTTTGCCAACAAGTATCCCACCGAGGGCTATGCCCTGTCGGCCAAGAACATGACCGATGCCGGCGTGAAGCCCGATCATGAGAACCTCAGCGCTCACGAGTATCTGAGCGAGGAAGACACGAAGGCTCTGCTCGAGAAATACACTTCGCCCATCGTTAAGAAGTATGGTGAAGAGGCTAAGGAGGTTGGCGGACATGGTGGTATGGATTTCATCATGGACTCGCGCTTTGTCTATTGCCTGCGCAACGGTCTGCCTCTCGACATGGATGTCTACGACCTGGCTGAGTGGTGCTGCCTGGCTGAACTGGGTTCGGTATCGATGGACAATGGTAACATGCCTGTTGAGGTTCCCGACTTCACTCGCGGCCACTGGAACGACGTGAAGGGCTACCGCCACGCTTGGGCCGACCCCGACACAGAAGCACAGACACAAGCTGCCGGCAAGGCATTCACCGAACAGCTGAAGGCTCTTGGCAAGGTTTACTACGAGACACTCGAGAAGAAGGGCGAGAAGGCTGCCCTGAAGGCTCTTGCCGCTGCCAAGAAGAAGGCTGCTAAGGCAAAGAAAAAGTAAGACGATTTAGAAGTCGAGAAAGACGAAGAAGTTAAGGTAGTTAATGGACATTGGCTCTGCCCATGTGGAGTAAATCCCTGCATATCTAAGGTAATAATATGTGGTCCGTTAACTTCCTTAACTTCTTTTTCTTTCCCAAAAAGTATTATTCATTATGAAGTCTCTAAAGGAACTATTCAGAATCGGAAAGGGGCCGTCGAGTTCCCATACGATGGGACCTATGAAGGCGGCACAGCTATATGCGCAGCGGCACCCAGAAGCCAAGCGCTTCGAGGTGACACTCTATGGGTCGCTGGCAGCCACGGGCAAGGGACACATGACCGATGTTGCCATCACCGAAGGACTGCAGCCCGTTGCTCCCGTTGACATCATTTGGAATGCCCGCGAGCGATTGCCTTTCCATCCGAACGGCATGAAGTTTACGGCCATCGACGCTGAGGGACATCACTACGACGACTGGACGGTGTTCAGCGTTGGTGGCGGTGCACTCTCTGAGGGCGAAAACGACACGCTCGGACATAGCAGCGAGGAAATCTACAACATGCAGACGCTCACTGAAATTCAAGACTGGTGCGAACGCTACGGACGTGGCTACTGGGAGTATGTGGAGAAATGTGAGGACGACGACATCTGGGACTACTTGCGCGAGGTGTGGGATGTGATGCAGGCGGCTGTGGAACGAGGCATCAACCATGAGGGTGTGCTGCCTGGACCATTAGGTCTGGCACGCAAGGCACCAACCTATTTCGTGAAGGCATCAGGCTACAAGGCTCATCTGCAAAGCCGAGGACTGGTCTTCTCCTATGCGCTGGCAGTGAGTGAGGAGAATGCATCGGGAGGCATCATCGCTACAGCGCCTACTTGCGGTTCGTGCGGAGTATTACCTGCAGTTCTCTATCATCTCTCACGTGGGCATTTGTTCTCTGAAGAGCGCATCCTACACGCAATGGCAACTGCTGGCATCATCGGTAATGTCGCCAAGCAGAATGCGTCCATCGCCGGTGCAGACGTGGGTTGCCAAGGCGAGGTCGGTGTGGCATGTGCGATGGCTTCGGCCGCCGCCTGTCAGCTCTTCGGTGGCTCGCCCGCACAGATTGAGTATGCGGCTGAGATGGGATTGGAACATCATCTCGGAATGACTTGCGACCCGATGTGTGGACTGGTGCAGATTCCTTGCATCGAACGCAATGCCTTTGCCGCTACTCGTGCCCTCGACTCACAACTCTATGCCGCCTTCAGCGACGGCCGTCATCGCGTCACCTACGATCGAGTGGTTCGTGTCATGAAGCAAACCGGACACGACCTGCCGTCGCTCTACAAAGAAACATCGACAGGTGGTTTGGCAAAGGAGGGACTATAAGCTCTCACTGATAATATCATAAAAGAGGAATGCTACGCGTGTTGGCATTCCTCTTTTAATCATATGATTTCGTAAACAGCTAATTCTTTTTCTTCGATGTTGTCGACTTCTTCGCCGTAGAACTCTTCTTCGCAGTCGTTTTCTTGGCCGTCGACTTCTTGGCAGTAGATGTCTTCTTTGTAGTCGAACGCTTGGCAGTAGAAGACTTTTTAGCCGTCGAGGTCGATTTCTTCGCTGTTGTAGTCTTTCGCGTAGCAGACTTCTTGGTGGTCGTTGCCTTCTTGGTGGTTGTCGCCTTCTTGGTCGTGGTAGTCTTCTTGCTACCCGTCTTCGTCATCTGCTCAATGGTGTCGCGGGCCTGAGTGGCCAGATCGCTAAGACTGCACGACTTCACCTGCGTGGAAAGGAACCACACCACAACGATTACACCCAGGAGGAACTTCAGCAAACGCTTCCATTGCGCTGCAGTGAGTTTACCCACCTTGACGGTTCCCGTCTTCGATGACTTCGATGTTTTTTTGCCCTTCGACGATCGGGCAGCCCGCTCGGCTTCACGCTGTTGGCGCTGGCGCTCCTTCTCGGCTGCGGCCTCAAGTTTCGGGCGCACAACCTCTTCGTAACGCTGCTCACTATAGACATCGAAATTCGTGGCCAGACGAGCCTCTTCATCGTCGGCAATCTGAACGCCAAGCTGCTGCCGACAAGCCTCAGCAATCTCGTGGCGGAACGACAGTCCTGTCGACTGCTCCACTTCGCGTCCACTGGTAATACTCACCGTAGCACCCTCTACAATCTCACCATAGGCAGCACGTGCAACGGCTTTATAACGAAACTCTTCCATATAGTCTTCATTGCGGCAACTCGGCTCTTCCGCCCGTCACCTATATCAAGTGATTATGGCAACAAAGTTACAAACAAAAAACGAGAAAGCAGAAAAAATATCAAATTTATTTTGTATTTTGCTCGTTTATTCGTAACTTTGCACCCGCAATCGGATTTCCGATATGCTTTGGACTTGTAGCTCAGTTGGTTAGAGCAACAGACTCATAATCTGGAGGTCCCAGGTTCAAGCCCTGGCTGGTCCACACTGAAAATCAAGCACTTACGAGTTCTCCGCAAGTGCTTTTTTTATGTCCACGTAAACAATGCGTAGATGAAACAAAGGCATATTAGCAGAAGGAGCGAGATGAGGGACGCATTATCGTATTAAAGAAATCAAAAAATAAAGCGATAATCAATAAAGTATAACAAACTTTTTATATCTTTGCAGTATTCAGTTGAAATGGTACGCTTTTACGTTATCATTTGCAAGTAGAGAGATATGAAAAGGATTGAAGTCGTTGCAGCGATTATTCGCAAAGGAGACAGGATCTTCGCCACGCTAAGAGGGTGTGGCGAAGGGAAGGCTGCAGGTAGGCAAGAGCAGGACCCAACGCGTTTGAACCTTGCCGAATGCGAGCAGGCTCGCCTTGAAGGCAAAGCCGGATGGGAGTTTCCCGGTGGGAAGATGGAGCCGGGTGAGACTCCCGAAGATGCGCTGAAGCGGGAGATTCGCGAGGAGTTGTCGACGGAAATCAGCGTAGATGAGTTCCTTTGTACGGTGGAGCACGACTATCCAACATTCCATATCACCATGCATTGCTATCTCTGCTCGCTGCTGACTGAGGCCCTACACCTCAACGAACACGAGGCAGCCCGCTGGCTTTCTATGGAGGATTTAGACAGCGTGAAATGGCTGCCGGCCGACATGCAAGTCATTGAAGTCGTGAAAGGAAAGGCTTGAAAGCTGCTTGAATGACATGCATCCCACACCCTCGGAGTGCATGAACCGACAAAAACAACATTATTAACTTAAACTATTAGCTAAAAACGTATGAGAAAATTATTGGTAATCGTCGCGATGCTGAGCATGAACGCTATGATGCTCCACGCGCAACAGTTAACGCTCCGACTCGACAAGGCCGAAACGGAGGTGAGTCCGATGCTCTATGGACTGATGACCGAGGAAATCAACTATTCGTATGAAGGAGGCCTCTACACGCAACTGATTCCGAATCCATCGTTCGCCGACATGTTTAATCCCGGTGGAGGCCGTCGCGGAAGGCGTCCCAACGGCAATGCTCCGCGCTACACGGTACGCCCCGACCGCTGGCAACTCTCCGACACGGTGAAAGTTCAGGTGCGACAGAATCGGCAGGGAGGCATCAACAGCGCCAACCCCACCTCGCTGGTTGTACACTTCGACGAGCCGGGGCTCGCCCTAGTGAGCGAAGGCTATTGGGGATTCCCCATCCGAAAGAACACCACTTTCAAGGGTTCGCTCTATGTGAAGCAGCCCGCCGCGCCGAATGACGGAAATGCAGCACCAGCGCCGATGAAATCGCTAAAAATTGCATTGAAGAGCGCTGACGGCAACACCACTTATGCAGAGACGAAGGTCGACGGTTTCACGGGTGAGTGGAAGAAGCTGGACTACCAGCTGACCACCTCGGCTACGCAGGCAGACACGAAGGATGCACGCCTGTTCTTCATCGCCGACGAGGCAGGAAGCATCGAGCTGACTCGTGTAACCTTGTTTGCACCCAGCTTCAAAAACCGTCCGAACGGCTTGCGCACCGACCTGATGGAGATGATGGTTGAGATGAATCCTAAGTTCTTGCGCTTCCCCGGTGGCAACTACCTGGAAGGCAACAACTTCGCCAACCGCTTCGACTGGAAGCAGACCATCGGCAATCCCGACGAGCGTCCCGGACACCAGAGTCCGTGGGGTTATCGCTCCACCGACGGCCTGGGCCTGCTTGAGTTCCTGCAGTGGGCAGAGGACATTGGCGGAGAACCCGTGGTGGGTGTCTTTGCCGGATATGTGCTGAACGGCGATCACCTGGACGGCGACTATGTGAAACCCTTCATTCAGGATGCCCTTGACGAGATAGAATACATCATCGGCGATGCCCAAACGACCAAGTGGGGTGCCGTGCGTGCCCGCGACGGCCATCCGGCTCCGTTCCCCCTTCACTATGTGGAGATTGGCAACGAAGACTTCTTCGACCGCAGTGGCAGTTATCCCAACCGCTTCAAAATGTTCTACGAGGCCATCAAGGCTCGCTATCCGCAGCTGCAGATTATCTCAACGGTGGGCTTTAACGCCCTGAAGTCGAAAGCCAT